>ODAI012719420.1_pt1 | contig 128189 bp, 110 predicted proteins | sample 1539321 | NCBI WGS metagenome assembly ODAI01 (sample SAMN02144231, study PRJEB22623) | gut metagenome | biome: sheep rumen | host: Ovis aries | place: New Zealand
CCGGCACTCGTAAATCCCATAAATATCGGGATGGATGAGCACGAGCAGAATGGTGTCACGGTTCCAAGCAAGGCTCCTACGATATTTGCTCCGACCCCATGAAATCTGCCCATTATCTTCCTGCTGCGCGCCGGTGGAAAAAAACTCTGTATATATGAGATCACAAGGATCAGCAAACAAAGAAGGACTGTAATCTTTATTACGTCATAGATAAAAAAATGTATGCCGGAGCCAATCCTGCTATCTGTATCCAATCCTAATGCTGACAGGAGCCAGCCGATTAAAATGCTCAACCATTTCATTCCAAGGATTTGTGTTTGAATAAAGTCCCACATCACGATCCTCCCTTACAGCATTTTCCGGTGGTATCATTACATAGAGTTTTTATAAAACTACAGAATCCTCTCATGGCATCTGTGTTTATTGAGTAGTAGTGCCACTTGCCTTCTTTTCTGTCGTTAACCAGACCTGAATCCACCCGAATCTTCATGTGATGAGAAAGAGTGGGCTGAGTAATATCGAACTTTTCAAGAAGTTTGCATCCGCACTTCTCCTGATTAGAAAGCATCTTAACTATTTCCATTCTGTTGGGATCACCCAGAGCCTTACATACCAATACTTCGTCTAATTTAGCCATAATCTCCTCCTTGCATTGATATCTGTCTATGTGTTGATGATAACGCATACATAGATGTTTGTCAATGTATAGTCGTAAAAACACCTCCGGTAGAGCACCCTTTTTTGCCCCGGAAAACCGGGTTTATGTACCATACTTGTCTGAAACAGAAATAATTGTTTTAAAAAAATTTCCGGATTGTCTTTACGGAGTAATTAACCAGTACTCGGGTGATTGTACTTCCCCTTTTTGCGGATAATACATCTGCCGTCTCACACCCAGAAGGTCAATAAAGTCTCCCGGTATCAAAACTTCATCACCTTCCATAACAGCCGATGCATTCCAAATTTTTTCTTCTCCGTTTAAATACACATTCGGACTGCCAACAGAGAATTCCAGCGTATTATCCCGATAACGGATTGAGTATTTTCCTTCTGCATTTTCAATTTGTGCACCCAGATTATCACAAATATCTCCGGCATATGCATAGAATGTATTATTTATTTCAACAAAGGGGCTGAGGAAAGGTTTTAAGTTCTTTGGAATATCAACTTCCGCAACGTATTCATTATCCGGAAACGAATATTCGACACCGTTCATAATCACACCGGACACAGACAAGGGATTTATCAAAGTCGAAAACGGCTGCGTATATCTGTAGGTATTCTCTTCCGGTTCTCCCACCGTCCAAAAGCTGATTTCGGTTTCATTACCGGCCAGCTGCTGCAACGTGCACAAACTGCCATCCGCATTTCGGAAATATATTTCAACGATTTTATCTCCCTTTACCGGCTCGTCGAAAGATACAACATATGAAATTTGCGTTGCGCTTAATTCACATGAGCTGATAAAATAATCTCCGTTTTTATAATCCGGCAGAGCGCAGGCTGACAATTTTTCTACCGTTGTATCAATATTCAATATAATAGGCGAAGCTTTGCCGTCTTTTACATACAGTTTAACCGTATTGGGTGCTCCAAGACCATCCAGTCTTACAGCAAAGGATCTGATTGACTCATTTTCTGCTTCCTTTGAGGATTTCCAGGACATGGAAATAAAAGCTGCATCACTTCCTTCATAATCAAACCGTACCACGTCCCGAATATCAAACGCCTGTGAAAATAATTGTTTTTCCGCTTCGTCCGACAGCGCCTCAATCGAAAGCCCCAAAACCGTACTTTGCGAATCGGCAAGCATGCTGTCAACATGGACTCTGTACTGTTCTCCCTCAGCTGTCTCCTCCAAAGTCCGGACCTCCTCCTCAATCAGTCCGGTATCTCCTTTAAAAAACAAAAGAACGGATTTTATTTTCCCATACGCCAAAACTGTTATCCCGGGTATCAGAATAAGCGCCAGACATACAAGTGCTGTTTGAACCGTTCTCGGAATGTAACGCTTCCGTTTTGTTTTTTTATTTGCGGCTTTTTTATATGTGGCTTTTTCGATTTCGGATAAAAGAGTATCCGAAGCATGAACTGCGGAAAATGATTCCCGATATTTTTTTTCATCAAACATGACTGTCCTCCAGATTGGTTTTTAAAATCTCTCTTCCCCGCTTTAGTTGAGTCCGCACTGTGGCGGCTGGAATTCCCAATAATTTTGATATCTCTTCGGTTGAATATCCTTCGTAATAGTGAAGGTAAATCACTACCCGGTATTTTGGGGGAAGTGCCATGACTGCATAGAATAAATCGCTGTGCTCCTGTGTTGGAAAAGGTATCGTTTCCATATATTCCTCTATCGGGGCAACCTTTCTTAAGGGAGACAAAAATACTTTTTTACATTCATTCACCGTAACCTTAATAAGCCAGTTCCTGATGTGGTCTTTGCTTTCAAAATCCTTATTGCTGCGATACAGCTTTATGAATACATTTTGTGTTATATCATCGGCTGTGTAGCTGCACTGTACATAGTTTAAAGCCAGCCGAAATACCGTATCCATATATGTTTTCACCAGATTGTTGAATTCTTCTTCCGTGAACATCTATGCACTCCTTGAAAAGCTTTTCAATAATACTATCTTTTGAAAAGCGAAAATGTTTCATTTTTTAAAATTTTAAAAACGGCCGGCAGAAACATCATGCTCTGCCGGCCGTTATTTAAGTGGTTATAAGTTCTCTTACTTTTCACTTCTGATCACTTTGCATTTCCCCGACCACAGCATTGAGGTTCTTTTCGGGGAATGCGGAATTCATAAAGTTTTCATCGTTAAGTACTATAAACAGCATCGCAAAACCATCATGCTAAACGCACCAACTGCTATCAAGCATAAATAAATGGCCAAATACATTTTCTTGTATTCATATTTACTCATGGGATCTCCTGTAGTGATTTGGGCAAATTGCGATTTGTTTAACCATTTATGCTGAAAGTTTATCCAATATACTTTTTATGTGCCATTTTTACGTTACCCTCTTATGCCATGAAATCATCTTCTTTATCGTTTTTTCATTCTCCCTCGTAAAATCGCTTAGTTCGTAAGATCTGATACGCTGATTTACCATCAACGGTTCCACAAAACCATTTTTTACCAACACAGATAATCTGTTTATTACCGTTTTGTTTGTCACACCGATTTCACGACTGACTTCGATCGGAGTAAACTCTCCTTTATATTTCTTTATCAAAAATAAAAGCAGTTCCTTCTCTTTGCCCTTTAAATATGATAAGCTTCCGCTTATTTCATCCTCACTTGAACTTTCCGACAGCTCACAAATCTTATTAGAATATAACAGCACCATGCGAAGGAAGTAATTCACCCACACTTCCGGATGTGGTGGATTATTTCTTCCCGAGTAATAAAGGGCAGGCAGTCCCATCTGTATCGATTCGTAGTACTCGTTAATGTCATATGCGAAGTATTCCTCTAATGAACCGATACCATTAAATCCATATCCGTTGATATCCAAAATGTATCCCGAAAGCAAACGTGCGGTTCGACCATTTCCGTCTTCAAACGGATGTATCGTAACCAACTGATAATGTACAACCGCCGCAACTATCAATGGGTGATCATCAGTAGTATTTACATACTCGACCAATTCATCCAATAGATCCGGTATATCGAGGTACTCCGGTGGAATATAATCAGGATTCCCAGTCTGGGAATCATATACGGCAAACAGCACGCCTGGAGGCATAGCTCCTCTTAGTCCGATTTTTTCCTTAGATGCTCCCTTCTCAACATATTTCTGAACATCTAATATCAGTTTCTTTGAAAATCGTTCTTTCTTTTTTACCTTCTCCTCCAGATAATTCAGCGCCAGAAAATAATTGCGCACTTCCTGCTCCGGCTTTAAAAAGTGCTTTCTTTCATCCCGCTCTATAACCTCATAAACCTGCTTTTCAGAGAGTGGATTCCCTTCTATCTTATTTGATGCATAGGAACTTTTCTTCTTTGAATTCTTACGCAATTTGCTTGCCACAGATCTCGGCAATTTCACAGAGGAAACCTTGTATCTGTTTTTATCAATCTCGGTTATGTATTTTAAAATCTCGTTTGTCAAAGCTACTTTGATCATCTTCTAATCACCTCGGTGATATTATAGCAGAACGTCTCTGGAACTTCCATTAAAATTTCACTATTTTTTCACTATTTTTCATTATCCTTAGTCGATAAAACTGTAAGTTATTTTTTCTTCAGTACTGCCAATGCAGCATAATGAAGTACCTCGAATTGCTCAGGCGCTATTTCATCAAGCAATTCCCTGTGTTCTTCATCCCATTTTTCAAGTTCTTCCTCCGACAATGACGCACCCACGCCTCGAGAGGCTTTCATCCGTCCATGCCATGATTCCTTAGTAAAGGATATCTTCAAATCGTATTCTTCATGATCTTCCAATTCGAAATACTCATAAGTCACATTGGGGATCCATATTGCATGTTTGGTCTCCCCGGCACCTGTCCAGTTAGGACTATATTTCAGAACAAGCTCCTCACTTTTTCCTGCTATCTTATCTTCAAAGGGAAGCCATGCCATATATAGGATCAGCAGCTTTCCATCCGGCTTAAGAATGTCAGCCAATTTGGGCATAACCCGCTCATGATCGAAATACCAGAAACACTGACAAGCCGTAATTACATCATAGCTTTCTTTTGGAAAATCAATTTCTTCTGTAGATACCGTTTGAAAATCAATCTTCATATCGGCGTCTTCCGACAGGCGTTTAGCTTGTTCTATCTGTTCAGGAGAGATATCAGTTCCTGTCCAATTTGCTCCATACCGGTACATATTACGTGGCAGTACGCCGGTTCCTGTCCCAAGATCGAGCACATTCTGTCCATCTATGCAAAGCCCTCTATCTGCAATCCTCTGATAAAATTCATTCGGATAGACATCCCTGTATTTTGCGTATTCTTCAGAAGTTCTTCCCCAGTCAAACGCCTTCCCGGCATCTATACGTCTATCAATTATCATAGAAATAATCCTTCCGTTTATTCCATTTTCTGCTGTTTACTCATCTTAACGGTAGCCACAATCGACAGCACGGCCATCGGGACCAGGATGGCGAAGCCTATGTACGGCCACGCAATATAAAACTCCGCCCCGGCGACGGACTCATTGACCCAGATTGTGACCGGGAATGCACAGATGTTGGCTATCAACGTAATTCCGCAAACGATGCAACTTAGGATCCCGTAAGTCCTCGCCCCGGCGTCGGCTTTACGCGACTTTACGAAGGCGACTATGCTGAGCGCAAGGGAAACGATTGCAACTACTGCTATGAACAACGATAGGCCGAGCATTCCGAACGTCGCGTGGATATTATCGTGATCCGCAGTAGAAAAGTTGTAGACGAAAACCCCCACCAAAGAACCCAAAAACGAGATGCTGAAAAGCAGAAAATCCGCCACCAGCATAACGAGCGAAGAGATTATCGTAATAACAAGATTTGCAGTTTTCATATTCCTCCTAATCTATTTTGATTCATAATCTTTCTTTAATATAGAGAATCTCTTTGTTCAGTCGTTATTTCGAAAAACTGAAATATTCTTAGTTAACTTATCTTCCGATTTTATGTTCTATCATTCATCTCGAAAAACCTGAATTGACCGAGCTCTTTAGAGCGAGGGATGCTTCTTGACCGTCAGGTCAAGAAGATGGGCTCAACTCGACAAACTTCGATTTAACCATTTATGCTGAAAGTTAATTGTCCATATTACCTTCTAACCATTGAATCGCTTGTTCAATGGTTATTATCTTTGCATAGCGCCTTCCCCACATAAATTCATTATAATACTTATAAGCGGTTTCCTTATCAAAGTATGGATTGTCATATGTTGAGTTTGTATAGGACGGAACAAGCATATTGAATCCCTTCTCAAATCCGCTTTTGATTGTTGCATCCATACAATAATCTGTTGATACACCTATCGTTATAATATCCTTTTCCCCCTTGGACTTAAGGTATTCCGTCAATCCGGTCATAGGGTGGAACGCACTGTTTACATTCTTCTCAAATCGCTTTTCATCTTCTCTCGGCGCAAATTCCTCATAGATTTCATAGTTGTCCGCTGTCTTATCAAGTTCAGTCCCCGGGCCGTCATCATGTTGAACATAAACAACCTCAACATTATTCTCTCGTGCGATGGTAATCAGCTGTTTGATATTATTCCTTACGGTTTCGAATGCATACAGCCTCTCGTCAAAACAACCTTTTTGTGTATCAACTACCAACAGAATCATTCATTATCTCCTACTACTTTCTTTTCCATAACATCGGCGCAAAGATAGTCTCCGTGTCCTGTGTCGATCTTAATATAATCAACCTCTTGATAACCTCGTTTCAGATAGATACTCTTTGCCGGAAGTGATGCGTGAAGAATGATCACATCGTAAGCAGAAGATATTTTCTCTTCTGCCATATCCATAAGCGCTCTTCCATAGCCCCTGTGCTGGAACGATGGCAGAACAAAGAGTCTGTCAATTTCGTTGTTTGTAAGAGTAACCGTACCCACAGGAATTCCTTCGTCACTTATGAGCAGATATACGATTCCGGCCATGATATCCCTCATGATGTTTTCATCAGAATGATGCTCCGCAAAGAAGAGTGCAGCACCATGCGGATAGTACTTGGGATAGATTTCCATTATCGTTTCCTGGACGACCTTTTTTACTGCATTAAAATCTTTTTCTTCCGCTATCCTTATATTCATGACTCTTCCTTTCCCATATTAAATTCTGAGGTAATCGAGCAACCACTCCCCATGGGTCTTAATAATTGCTATGATTTGGGGATGAGTCAAACTGCGTATCAACGAAAAAGATCTTCCATCGTAAGCTCATTATCAACAATAGATTTATTGTCATTATCCTTTACTCCATATGTTGTGATAAAAGTGCACCTTAGCGCCTTTTTTGTTTTGCTCTGCTTTCTAAACAAACTTGTCCGTTTCCTTATTGTCTCTGTATATTTTCCGGTTATTGTATACATGTCTTTTGAATATTTTATCTCACAGAGATTCATCACCTTATCATCCCTGTCTATTATAAGATCTATTTGTCCGCCATCCCATTTTGTTCCATCTGAATCAATAAAACCCTTTTCTTTCCATGCGTATACATTACAGAGTATTCCTGAAATACCAAGTCCGGCTTTTATCTGCTCTGTATGATGTAAACAAACCTGTTCAAATGCATATCCCAACCATGCATTTATTTCACCGGTTCCCGATTTTTTCGTCCAAAATTTCTTGTCCTGACCATTATTATGTTTTACAAATCGAATATGAAACAAAGTAAACATATCCGTCAACTGATATATTTTCCCTTTTTCTTTTTTATTCGGATCATAATATACTCTGATGAAATCACAAGAATTCAGGTTTTTTAATATAGTTGTTAATTCTCCCCCTTCTACCCGACATCCGGCTAGTATTTCTTCCCGTGTCTGCCCTTCAAGTTTTTTTGATAAAAACTCAACTATTTTCCGATAATTGTTACTCTTTACAAATAACGATCGGAACAGAAAATCATATTCTGTCCGCAGTGGCGCGTCCGTATCAAAAAACAGATTATCGACATTAGCTGTCAGAGGTCTATTCCTATTCAACATGTCCAGATAATATGGTATACCTCCAAAGATCATGTACGTATCCAGAACCTGCATCTTATTGTAGTTCATCTTTTTTACATCATTTAAAAACTGTTCTGTTTCACAAAGGGTAAATGGTGCCAGATAAATCTGCCTGCTGACACGGCCATATAAGCCCCCCTTATCTCCTATCAGTTTATCGATCATCCATGTTGTTGCCGATCCGCATACAAATAGCTTCAAAAGAACTTTTTTGCCATTCCAATTATTCCAAAAATATGAAAAAGCGCTTAAAAAACGACTGTTCATATTATCCATCCAAGGAAGTTCGTCAAGAAAGACTACAACCTTCTTTTTTTTCAGTGAGAGCAAATATTCAGACAATCTGTCAAACGCCTCATACCAATCCTTTGGCGCTGTTTTATCATCTCCGGATAAAGAATTAAGCTTCTTTTGAAAAAGCTCTCTTTGTATCTTTGCCGGAGTCTTATACATTCCTACAAATTCAAAATCAAAGAATTCTCCCATTGTTTCTTTAATCAGGAATGTCTTTCCAACTCTACGGCGACCATATACCGCAATCATTTCTGACTTGGGCGAATCGTAGTATCTCCGTATAAGTTCTGTTTCATTTTTTCTTCCAATAAATGTATTATTCATAAATAAATACCTCCATCTGTATGGAGTATATCTGACAATCTGCAACAAGTCAATAACAAGTCCCCAAATCTCACAGTAAAAATCATGTTTTGGGGACTTGTTGCGCATTTGTGTACAATTCAGTCGTCAGCCCTTTAGCCAATAAAACTGAAATATAATCGTTCCATACCCGTATACATCAAGTCTCTGCATCATAGACATTCACTTTAACAACGGGTACCTCCCTAGTTTTTTTGAATAGTTCCGAATGAAGTATATATTCTCTTAAGTCTCCATCCTTTTCATCGTAGAGCTTATGATCATATGGAAAAGTCGCATTCGCGGCATCCAACTCCACATCCATGTTCAATTGATAGTATTCTCCGTCTTCAAGTTCTCTTGAAAATTGCAACATAAACTTGCATCCGGGCTGGTGATATATGGCCGGTATATTTCCGGCTATGTATTCAATTTCACCCTTATTGCCGGCAACAACATCAAAAAAGGCATTCACAAATTCCTCTAATGAGTTGCACAAAGCTACTGCCCCTTTGAGTTTTTCTGTCATATCATATCTCCTGAAGTAATCATCTGTTTTTCAACCTGTTGGCGAATCGCTTCCCAATCCATGCATCGCCTGTAGTTATCATTTGGGAACTCGCACTCCCTGTTCCACGGCCTGTCAAAGACCATCACCTTTAAATCCAGCAAATGCCCAAAAAATCGGAATGCAGCCGGTGAATCCTCTACTGCATAATCAAAATGCATCTGATAATACTCTTCAAGCCCGAGGTTGAAATCACTGTTTTTGATAAAAGAATCCCTGCCGTATTTATTAAGACAAAAAAGTTTCGCCCTCTTAAGTCCGTGTTCATCCAGCCATTTCCGTGACGCATCATAGGCACTGTATGGCCGGCCTGTAATGATATAAACCTCATGGTTTTCATCAATCCATTCGTTAATTACACGGCAGGCGCCCGGCGTTTCCTCGTACGACATAAGTATTTCCGGCCGATGTCCCTCAATCATCAGTTGTTCATATTCTGAATCCGTAAGTGAAAACGAATCCTGAAGATTAAAAAAACGTACTTTCTCATAAGGAACATCTATCCCGAACAGTTTTTTTGCAATATGTGTAAATGCTTTTGCGGTTTCGCAAAGGCAATCGTCATAGTCTATATAAATCTTCATTTTTTCTTGTATGTTATATATTTAATTTGAGGGCGTTGCACTTACATATTTAAGAATTCCTTCAATGATCTCGGGGCTGTTGTATCCTTCACCCTCTTCACCATCCAATCCGTAGTGCATTGCCAATGCAAAATTGTCGGCCATGCACTCCTCGGGATCGATCACATAATCGGTATTCATACCGAAGATTTCGTCGAAATTATCCGCCTGCTCCGGTGTGTAATATGTGTCCGTTCCGTCTGTCGGAATGAGCGCCGTCGTTCCGCAGCTGAAGAAATCACTCTGTGACTCGGCATAATGCATTGTGGTTACAAAATCCGTAAAGCAGTCGATCTCCCTGCCTTCGATCCGAAACGTTGCATATGAATTGTGATGCTCCACATCGGGATTGCTGATATGATACTCGAATACGGACGGCGGCAATTTGTAGTCATCTTCCACAACGGTAAAATGAATCAACGAATACATCTCTTCCCGGAAATCGGGATTGCATCTGGTCAGGCAGTGAAACAATTCATGCCATAATAAGGATATGAATGAATCCTTATCCAGGATCGGATTTCTTGCCAAATGGATCAGATACTGTTCGCCGATATAAATCTGTGTACCATGTGTATAAGCCCCTGCTCCGGGTTCTTCCTCCATTGTGGTTTTGATCAACACGATTTCTTCAAGAGGCGGAAGGGTGTAGTTATTATCGGCAATCGTTTTTTCCATTTCTTCGAAACATTCATCGATCAGCTTCTGCTCTCTTGCCGTGAAATCCTTCACCTGTTTCCCGGAAAAATCCAGATATTCGTCCATACCGGCGCCTGACTTCTGCATTTTATAGTCCAGATCATTCTGGCTGAATCCGGAATAATACTCTTCATTTTCCAGAAGAAGTTTGGCGCCTTCTTGGGCAGTCGCATAGCGATAGGAAATCGCATGTACTACAGGCGTAGTCTTTTTCTTTGTACATCCTGTCATGACCGCCATAAGCATCATAACGGTCAGAACGGCAAATGCCGGCATGGCACCCATAAGTTTCCTGTAAGATTTTTTCATTTGATCGTACTCCTCACATCGTCCGTTCGTTCGGAGGAAATATTGCGGGTAATTCTCTCTACAGACTCGGCAAAACCCTTGCATTCATCCGCAATCGGCTTCCCTGCTCCCAGATGCAGTGCATCCAGCGAAGCGCTGAATTCCTCGTTTGAAATCTCCGCTCCATCGCTGGTGCATTTGATGTCTTCCACAAGTTTATCGTAATCCGTCTCTTTGCCGGTGTCGTATCCCAAAGGATAAGAAATATTCCATTTCATAAGATTCGGTTGATTGCTGTCGAAAACAGGACAGTACTCAAAGCCCTGCGACTCGTCGTAAATCGCCTCGTGGCAGTGTTCAATGTAAATATAGTCCTTTCTTTCATAATAGGACTTTGCCCACGAAATACCCGTATATCCGGTTTTCAGGGGGAGATTTACGGCCTTTCCGTCTTTCAATGTATAAACATCGACTTTCTCGCAGCCGAACTGGTCCATGAGCAATCTGTAAACAACCAGTTCCGGCAGATCATCGTCGTTTATTTTCAGAAGTCCGTATTTCATCCTGCCGGTATTATATGTCTCATACAGTCCGTCCGGATCATTGAGAATCACATCCAGATAAGCGATGGCTGTTTCCTCGTCCATTTCATAATTTTCGGTGGACTGCGACGAATTTAAATATACGAGAATATCGGCAAATCCGTTTAGATCACCTTCACTTAATGTCCTGGATTCTCCGTCGAATACTTCCTTCCTCTTTGCATTGTAATCGGCTTCCGATACGGACTCGTCGTTCCAGCGGTACTCATACTCTTCCCCTTCGAAGGAACGGTCCTGTCCGTCATACCAGCCGGGTTCGTAGTAGGTTCCGCTTCCCAATTCCTCTTCGGTCGACCATTTATAAACAATTTCCTGGTGAGGCATATGCATTCCGTGCATAAGAACGATCCTGTCGCTTCTCGGGATATATTCCACGAAATCGCTCCATCCGATGTCATATTTATCCGTTTTGCCGTCCTTTACGGATAAAATACAGCAGCCTATTCCCCATACACCGGATCCGCTGGGTTGCACGAAAAGTTCCGGAATATCGTCATCATCAATATATGCCAGTTCAAAACGTGCTTCTTTGTAGAATTTATCTTCCGTAAATTCTCCCTGCGTCATGATATCGCTGTCCTGCTGAATCCAGCCCCAGTATTCTTTCATGGCATCTAACACGGCATCTCTCATGACCGGTTTCCAACTGTCATCCTCCGATACAACCTCTGTCTCGGATGTTTCAGGCAGTTCGCTTACCGACGGTAAAACGGACGCCGGATGCGTAACAGGCTTTACGCATCCGAAAACCAAAACCGAAATCAAAACCGAGCAAATGAAAATCAAACCTTTTTTACTCATCCTCATTCTCCCCGTAAAACTCTTCTTTCGTAATTTCCCTTGTATTGTCGTATCCTTCGCCGGTAATATTATTTTGCTCGTAATCCACATCATAATACTGCATCTGAATCGGATCTTTTTTGTTGTGCCTAAGTGTTACCGCAAGTACCAAACCGCCGATCATCAGAATCAGAAGAACACCCGCTATAATCAGTGTCATAATTTTATAACCCGTTGAAACGGATGGCATAAAATATACGACAAATGCTGCTATTCCGATCAGGATACCGATGATCATGACAATGATCAGTGCGGTTTTCTCTCCTTTTGTGGTCTCCCATTCCTTGCTTCCGTATGCCTCCTTGCCCTTATATTTCTCATACAGGATTCCGTCCGTGGAATGAATATCCACTTCCGAATTTTTCTTCGAGACATATCCGCCTACGCTCCAGTTATTCTTCTCTCCCATAACGATTCTCCCCTTTACCGTTATAATCGCCGGATACATTAGTTATTATAGCATAAAAATACCGATGCCGAACACCCTGGAGTGTCCGGCACCGGCAGATCTATGATTTCCCCTTTTATAATTCTTATTTAAACGGATTCTCATCCGGGTAACGTACGTCCGCCGGCTGATTGTATCCGATATCCTCTACGGGTACTCCGATGTACTTAAATACTTCATAGAGTGCCTTTCCGAAGTGACCGAATGCTACCGCACCGTGATGAGGGAAATTCTTTCCGATGAGTACATGGCGATAGAAACGTCCCATTTCCTTGATGGCGAATACACCGATACCGCCGAAGGACTTGGTGGCAACGGGAAGAACCTCGCCTTCCGCAAGATATGCTCTAAGCTGCGTGTCTGCAGTGGACTGAAGGCGGAAGAACGTGATGTCGCCGGGCGCAATGTCGCCCTCGAGTGTTCCGTTGGTAACTTCCACGGGAAGGGTTCTTGCCATGATCTTCTGATATTTCATCTCACAGGATGCGAGTTTGGAAGAGCAGGTATTTCCGCAGTGGAATCCCATGAATGTATCGGTAAACTGATAATCGAATTTGCCCTCGATGGATTCTTTGTACATATCCTTGGGAACGGAGTTATTGATATCAAGAAGCGTTACCGCATCTTCGGATACACAGGTTCCGATAAACTCGCTTAAGCATCCGTAGATATCCACTTCACAGGATACCGGAATGCCTTTACCGGTCAGACGGCTGTTGACATAGCAGGGTACAAAACCGAACTGTGTCTGGAATGCCGGCCAGCATTTGCCTGCGATGGCAACATACTCTCTGTATCCCTTGTGCTGCTCCACCCAGTCAAGCAAGGTCAGCTCATACTGTGCAAGTTTGGCAAGAACTTCGGGTTTCTTATTGCCTGCACCGAGTTCTTTCTCCATATCCGCAACCACTTCCGGAATACGAGCATCGCCCGCATGTTTGTTGAAGGATTCGAAAAGATCCAGTTCGGAGTTTTCTTCGATTTCCACGCCGAGATTGTAAAGCGGTTTGATCGGGGCATTGCATGCTAAGAAGTTTAACGGTCTGGGGCCGAAGGATATGATCTTTAATTTGGAGAGGCCTACAACCGCACGCGCAACCGGAAGGAAGTCGTGAATCATCTGTGCGCAATCCTCGGCATCACCCACGGGATATTCGGGAATGTATGCTCCGATATTGCGAAGTTTTAAGTTATAACTTGCGTTGAGCATACCGCAGTAAGCATCGCCTCTGCCGTCCATTAAGTCTGCCTGGCTTTCCTCTGCTGCCGCACAGAACATTCTGGGTCCGTCAAAATGCTTTGCCAATAAAGTTTCGGAAATTTCCGGTCCGAAGTTTCCGAGATATACGCAAAGTGCGTTACATCCTGCTTTTTTGATGTCTTCCAAAGCCTGTACCATGTGGATTTCGCTCTCCACGATACAGATGGGACATTCGTAAATATCCTCCGCATCAAATTTAGCCTTGTAAGCATCCACCAATGCTTTTCTTCTGTTTACCGAAAGAGATTCGGGAAAACAGTCACGGCTTACTGCCACGATACCCAGTTTAATCTTAGGAATGTTGTTCATATTTTTAGCCTCCCTCTTGTTTTTTGCTTTTATCCTTGAACGAATTCTTTTACTTCTTTACCGATACCTTCCGCATCCAGTCCGAACTTGTGCAGAAGCTGTGCTGCCGTACCGGATTCACCGAACACATCCTGTACGCCGATTTTCTTTAATGTAGCCACTCCGGTTTGGGCCAATACATCCGCAACGGCACTTCCGAGTCCTCCGATGACGGAATGTTCTTCCACGGTTACAACCTTTCCGGTTTTCTTTGCGGAAGCAAGAACAAGGTCTTGATCAAGAGGTTTGATTGTATGGATGTTAATGACCTCCGCATTTATTCCGTCTGCCGCCAATGTCTCTGCCGCCTTCAGTGCTTCACTTACGCAAACGCCCGTTGCGATGATGGTAACGTCGCTGCCTTCTTTCAGTAAAATGCCTTTTCCGATTTCGAATTTGTAACCGGGATTGTCATTGATTACCGGAACCGCACTTCTTCCAAAACGCATATATACCGGTCCGACATATTCCGCAGCCGCCTTCACGCAGGCCTTTGCTTCGATATCATCGGAAGGACAGATGACCACCATTCCGGGAATCGTTCTCATCAGGGCAAGGTCTTCGTTGCACTGGTGCGAAGCGCCGTCCTCACCGACGGTGACTCCCGCGTGGGTTGCGCCGATTTTCACATTTAAGTGAGGATATCCGATCGAGTTTCTGACCTGCTCGAAAGCACGTCCCGAAGCAAACATGGCAAACGATGAGCAGAACGGAATGAGACCCGTGGTTGCCATTCCCGCAGCAATACCCATCATGTTGCACTCCGCGATACCGCAGTCGATATGTCTTTCGGGAAAGGCTTTTTTAAACGTGCCCGTTTTGGTTGCTCCGGCAAGATCCGCATCCAGTACATAGATTTTATCGTTGGTTTGTCCGATTTCCACTAGGGCGTTGCCGTAGCTTTCTCTGGTAGCGATTTTCACATTATCCGACATATTCTTTACCTATCCTTTCCAGATCTTCGATTGCCACGGCGAATTCCTCATCATTCGGTGCTTTGCCGTGCCAGGAAACCTGATTCTCCATGAAGGATACACCTTTTCCTTTTACGGTATGTGCTATGATCGCGGTGGGCGCACCCTTGGTCTGTCTTGCTTTGGCAAACGCGTCCGCAATCTGTGTAAAATCATGTCCGTCGATTTCAATAACATTAAAATTAAATGCCCTGAATTTATCCGTGATCGGATACGGAGAGCAGACGTCTTCGATTTTACCGTCAATCTGAAGACCGTTATTATCAACGATCACGCAGAGGTTATCCAGTTTCCTGTGACCTGCAAACATGGCTGCTTCCCAGATCTGGCCTTCCTGAATTTCTCCGTCTCCCAGAAGTGCATATACACGGTAATCCCGGTTCTGAAGTTTCGCGGAAAGTGCCATGCCGCATGCGGCGCTCAGTCCCTGTCCCAGAGATCCGGAAGACATATCCACACCGGGTGTTTCCTGCATGCAGGGATGACCCTGCAGTCTGGAGCCGAGTTTACGAAGTGTTTTTAATTCTTCCACCGGGAAAAATCCCCTGTTTGCAAGGGTCGAATACAATGCCGGTGCAACATGTCCCTTCGAAAGCACAAAACGGTCTCTGTCTTCTTTCCTTGGGTTGGACGGATCGATATTCATCTCTTCAAAATAGAGATAAGTCATGATATCCGCAGCGGATAAGGAACCGCCCGGATGTCCCGCTTTGGCTGAATGCACGGCGGTTACAATACCGATTCGCACATCATTGGCCTTTTGTTTGAGCTCAGATACGTTCATTCTTACTCTCCTGCATGATTACTTAATCTTATCAAATATCGGCTTGCATGCCGGATAGATCATCTTAAACTGCTGATACTTTTCTTCATACTTACTGACGAGTCTTGGGTCCGGTTTCTCACTATCCTTAACCTTCACCACGGCTTTCGCTGCCTCTTCCACCGACGAATACTCTCCGCAGGCTACCATGGCCAGAATGGCCGCTCCCAGTCCGGGGCCTTCTTCGGAAGCCACTCTTTCGACTTCGAGGTTCAGTACGTTGCAAACGATCTTCCTCCAAAGCGGGCTCTTGGCTCCGCCTCCACAGATTCTGGTTTTCGTAAGGGAGATGCCGAGTGACCTTGCGATTTCAACCGAATCCCTGAGTCCGAATGCCACGCCTTCCAGAACAGCCTGTGTCATATCTTCTCTCGTCGAATCCATGGAAAGACCGATAAAGGTTCCTCTTGCATCCGGATTGTTATGCGGGGAACGCTCTCCCATCAGGTAGGGAAGAAAGAAAATATGGTTCTCTCCCAGTTTGGAAATACTCTCCTGCTCTTTGGCATATTGATCGGTTTTTAAAATCTCTTCCATCCACCATTTGTTGCAGGACGCTGCGGAAAGCATACATCCCATCAGATGAAATCCGCCGTCCGCGTGATCGAATGAGTGAAGCGCATTGTTTTCATCGACTTTGAATTCTTTCGAAGAGATGAAAACGGTTCCGGATGTTCCGAGCGAAATATTGCATCCGCCCTCTCCGACAACACCGGTTCCGACAGCGGCTGCCGCGTTGTCTCCGGCACCTGCGCAGACTTTGACGCAATCCGTAAAGCCGAATTCCCTTGCAAGTTCGGGTTTTACAGGACCCGTTACCGCATCGCTTTCATAAAGTTTCGGTAAAACCGCCTCATCAATGCCGCAAATCTCACACATTTTCCGCGACCATTTTTTCTGTCTGACATCCAGTAAAAGCATACCGGACGCATCCGAGTAATCCGTGGAAAAAACGCCGGTCAGCCGATAGGCGATATAATCCTTCGGAAGCATGATCTTACGGATCTTAGCAAAATTCTCCGGCTCGTTTTCCTTCATCCAAAGAATCTTCGGCGCCGTAAATCCCGCGAATGCGATATTGGCGGTCTCTTCGGAGAGCACATCCTTACCGATCACCTGATTTAAGTAATCCGTTTCTTTCTGCGTTCTTCCGTCGTTCCATAGAATCGCTGGACGAATGACTCTGTCCTCTTCATCCAAAACCACGAGGCCGTGCATCTGTCCGCCTACACCGATTCCGGCAACCTCACCGGCATCAAAGCCTTTCAGAAGTTCTTTCAAGCCTTTCCAAACCGCATCCACCCAGTCTTCGGGTTTCTGTTCGGACCAGCCGGGATGCGGAAAGTAAAGCGGGTACTCTTTGGTTACGCTGCCCACAATGGTCCCGTCTTTTAATGTCATCAGAAGTTTAACGGCTGATGTTCCCAGATCAATTCCGATATAATACATCCACACACCCCTTTCGGGTCTTATTTCTGTCCGTAATATGCATTTGCCCCATGCTTGCGGAAATAATGTTTATCCTGTAATTCCTGCGGTGCGGGAGCAACATCACTCTTAATCTGTTCGGTAAAAAGTGCCATCTTCGCCACTTCTTCAAGTACAACCGCATTATGCACGGCGTCCATGGCATCTTTGCCCCATGCAAACGGTCCGTGGTTTTTGCAAAGCACCGCGGGAACCGCTTCCGGATCTTTGTCGAGTCTTGCGAATTCACTGACGATAAGTTTTCCTGTATTTAACTCATACGCGTAGTCGATTTCCTCTTTGGTCAAACATCTGACACAGGGAATGCTTCCGTAGAAATAATCCGCATGTGTCGTTCCATAACAGGGAATGTCCCTTCCGGACTGTGCGAATGAGGTCGCATATGTGGAATGCGTATGCACCACTCCGCCAATCTTGGGGAAGCCCTTGTACAATTCCAAATGTGTCGGTGTATCGGAAGAGGGATTTAATTTTCCTTCCACAACATTTCCTTCCAGATCCACAACCACCATGTCATCGGGCTTCATCACATCGTAATCGACGCCGCTCGGTTTGATGACAAAAAGTCCCGACTCGCGGTCAATGGCACTTACATTTCCCCATGTAAAAGTCACCAGACCGTACTTCGGCAGGAGCATGTTTGCTTCGTAAACTTTCTGTTTTAATTCTTTTAACATCGTCTCTCCTTTTTTCTCAAAGGCTGATTCCACAAACTACAGCACATCTACGGCTGCGCGTTCAATGGTAAGTCCCGCCTTGTATTTTTCGATATATTCATCAAAGCCCCGTACATCATTTGCATCGGGTGCGCATTTTTCGCACTTTGCATCTTTGAAGATCACCTCGGATAAGTAATCGCTAAGCGAATAGTTTGCTTTCTGATCCAGGTATGCGGCAAGAAGCGCGATACCCCATGCGCCGCCTTCGGAAGCGGTTTCCATGACGGATACGGGTGCATTGATTGCCGCAGCTGCGACTTTGGTTCCGACTCCTTTGGTCTTAAAATATCCGCCGTGACCGTACATCTCATCCACACGCACGCCCTCTTCTTTGAGCATCAGATCGAGGCCGACCTTCAAGGTTGCCATTGCGGAATAGAGGTTGGAACGCATCAGATTGGCAAGGGAGAATTTATCTTCCGCGGTTCTGGCTAAAACCAGCGCGCCCTTCTCAAATCCGGTTACGGGTTCTCCGGATAAATAATTATACAGAAGGACTCCGCCGCAGTTTGCATCTCCGTCAAGTGCTACCGAATATAACTTTGTGTAAAGTTCATTCATATCGGGATTGATTCCGTACAGTTCAGCAAACTCTTTAAAAATCTTCACCCAGTTGTTGATCTCGGAAGTGCAGTTATTGCAGTGCACCATGCCGACCAGTGCGCCGTCGGGCGTGGTAACAAGATCGATCTCCGGATATACCTTCGATAATTCTTTCTCCAGTACCACCATTGCAAACACGCTGGTTCCGGCGGAAATATTACCGGTTCTTACCTTTACCGAGTTGGTGGCAACCATTCCGGTTCCCGCATCTCCTTCAGGAGGACACAGAGGAATCCCCTCATTCAGATCGCCGCTCTCATCCAGAAGCGCCGCACCTTCTTTGGTCAGTACTCCGGCTGCCTCTCCCGCACTTAATACTTCGGGAAGCAGTTCGGCAAGTCCTTTGGTAAGTGCTGTACTCTTAGCAAGTTCATCGAATTTGGCGATCATGCCCTGATCGTAATTCCCGGTCTTCGTATCGATCGGGAACATTCCGGATGCATCACCCACACCGAGAACTTTCTTTCCGGTCAGTTTCCAGTGAACGAATCCGGCAAGCGTTGTAAAGAAGGCAACATCTTTAACATGTTCTTCCCCGTTTAACATTGCCTGATACAGATGGGAAATGCTCCATCTTTGCGGAATATTGTAATTGAATTCCTTCGTAAGTTTCTCCGCTGCCTCACCGGTGATGGTATTTCTCCAGGTGCGGAACGGGACCAGGAGATTATTGTTTGCATCAAATGCAAGGTATCCGTGCATCATTGCGGAAATACCGATTCCGGCAAAAGATTTCACCGTAATGCCGTATTTGTTTTCGATATCTTTCTTTACATCTGCGTAGCAGGCTTTCAATCCTGCGAAAATTTCTTCTTCGGAATAAGTCCAGATTCCGTCATGCAGGCTGTTTTCCCAGCCGAATCTGCCCATGGCGAGTACGGTTCCGTTCTCACCCGCAATAACGCCTTTGATTCTGGTCGAACCAAACTCAATCCCGAGATATGCTTTGCCTGCTTCAATACATTCTTTTGCTCCCATAGTACCCTCCGTTATTTCTCAGTAGACGATCCGGTCTCTGCCTGCTTCCTTGCCCATGTAGAGTTTCTCGTCCACCTCTTTGATATTCTCGATTGCGGTTTTGTTTAGATCATATTCGGTCAGCCCGTAAGTCATGGTGATCGAAACCGTTTCGTTACCGTTCGGGATTGCAATCCGCTTGATCTCATCCCGCAGTTCGTGCGCCTTCATATACGCATTGTCTCCGTTTAATCCGGGAAAGATCAGAAGGAATTCCTCGCCGCCCCATCTGGAGATATATGCGTAACTTGAGGCATATTTCTTAAAAACACTCGCGATTTCCTTCAGCACATCATCTCCGAATTCGTGTCCGTAGGTGTCGTTAACTTTTTTGAAAAAGTCCACGTCACACATGCAGATACTGAAGGTTGCTTTTTCTTTGATCAGGCCCCGGATATACTCGCTGGTGCTTCTGCGATTCTTAAGTCCGGTCAGCGCATCCTCTCCGGCCTCGAGTTTTAACTGCTCATTGTATTTTACAATCTTTTCTTCATTCTCCTGGCTCTCCCTGCTGAACGACCAGGAAACCAGTCCTACATTCACGCAGAAAATCAACGTGTTGAGGATTTGTATCGTTTTGTCGAATCCTTCGATTCCGATGATGCCGCTTCCGTCCTTAAAGAACAGAAGAAATACCGTAAATATGGCGAAACAGAAAAACGTAAAGAGCAGTTTCTTGCTGGTGTAACCGGCCTCCCCGAAAGAGAACAGAATGGTTAAAAGAATCAGATAGAACTGAAATCCTCCGTTCCATCCGTAGAACAGGATGGCCACCAGAATCCATATGATTTTCTGGACAACGAAAACGGCCAGAACGACATTCTTGGAAGAATGATAGGAGACGAGCAGCGTTAATATGTCGGCAATAATCATGCCCGCCCACATTAACGCGCCCATCAGAGAATGCAGGAATAAAAAATTCAGAACCAGGTTGATCACGGAAAGCAGGGCAAACGAAAGACACAGTTTTCTGATGAGAACCGTCAACCTCTTGGTCTCGTTTTTGATTTTTGTATCTCTGTTGATTAATTCCGCAATTTTACCCATGTTTCTATTATACTACTTTTTGGAAATTCTGCTCCTTCTTACCTTGGAACGGATAAAAATTACCACGCTCTGTAAAATGATGAAGAAACATAACATGCCACCGGTCGTAACGGATTGCCACCAGGGAGCATTCAATCCGCTCGTTACAACAATCTTCTTGATGGTGTTTAAAATCATGACACCGAAGAAGGTTCCGACTACGTTTCCGACACCACCGGATAAAAGCGTACCGCCGATAATGGATGCGGCGATGGCGTTCATTTCCATGCCGACTGCGTTGGTTGCATTTCCGGCACCGGTATGCAGTAAGAATACATATCCGGAAATACCGCTTAAAAGTCCGCAGATGACGTAGCTTAAGAAGCGGGTTCTCTTCACATTGATACCAAGCATCAATGCGGAAGTCTGGTTGCCGCCGAGAGCGTAAAATCCGCGTCCGAGCTTGTGGAATTTCAAAAGTAAGAAAATGACTACTACGCAAAGCAGAGCGATTACAACACCGTATTCCATGCTCGCCGGAATTCTGTTTCCGTTCGGTGCGGTATAGCCCAGCCAGTCGATTTTAATCTTTCCTTCCAACAATGTCCGGAAATTCATATTCTTAATGGCCTCAAAGAAGGTCATCTTTCCGTCGCGCACCAGTTCGGTCAGGTTTTCCGTACTGGTATTAAATGTCTGGGGATCAATCGAAGTATTAACCAGCGCTCCTCTGTGAATGGTTTCAAAGAGGTTGTGGATAGGGTCGATGTTTACCTTCTGCGGATCAACCGAAAGGATGGTCGTCATACCTCTTGCAAAGAACATGCCCGCCAAGGTAACAATGAACGGCTGAATGTCCAGGTAGCTGATTAAAAATCCCTGTACCAGACCGAATCCGAGTCCGATGCCGATTGCCAGTAACATGGATAAATAAACATTTCCGCCGTTATTTAGAAACAGTGCACAGGCCATTACAACCAGGGAAGTTACCGCGCCGACGCTGATATCGATTCCACCGCCGATCATTACAATGGTAAGACCGCAGGATACGATAATAAGCGGTGCGTTATCGTTGAGAATATCGAAAATCTGATTGGCACGTAAGAATCCGCCTTTGAAAATCAGCATCGCACCGACATACATCACTAAGAAAATGCAGATGGCGATGGTCATGAGAAGCTGGCTGTCTGTAAGAGGCTCCCTACGAAAAGTTTTGGTATTTTTCATATTATTGAGCTCCTTTCATAGGCGCACTTGCCTTTTTGTTTTTAATACGTGCAGCTGTCTTGGCAAACCATTTCTTGATGACCGGAGATCCGATAACAACAAGGATAATGATTACGATTGCCTTATACGCCTTAACGTCCGTGGAAGGAACTTTCATTGCGTACAGCGTAACGGTAAGGATGTGAATGACATAGGCACCGATGATGGAACCTGCCATTTTGAATTTACCTCCGCCCAGGCTGTTTCCGCCGATGGCAACCGCAAGAATGGTATCCATTTCAATGTCGATCAGAAGGGTTTCATGGTTAATCAATCCCAGACGGCTTACGCCGATGCATCCTGCCACTGCAACGCAGGCGCCGAGGATAATGAAGGATAAAAGCTTGATCCAGGTGGAATTGATACCGTTTAATTTCGCTGCGCTTCCGTTGATACCTACGGACTGTGTGAACAGTTCGAGGGACGTAAAATGGAAAACGAGTTTAAAGATGATTGCCATTGCAATGACGATCAAAACAGGTGTCGGAATCGGACATCCCGGAATGAATCCGCCGATTGCCTTTACGATAGAGCTGTCCACCGTGGGAGTAGCACCACCGTTGATCCAGTATGCAATCGAACGACCGCAGGTAAAGAGAATCAAAGTTGCGATCATCGGCTGAATCTTAAAGATCGAAACAAGTGTGCCGTTGAATGCACCGAAGCACATTGCCACGATTACAGCTACCACGAATGCAAGTAATACAATTAATCCGTTGATGTTTCCGCCGGATTTTAATACTTTTACAAAGGCGGAACCCGCGATGGCAGCTGCCGCACCGACGGAAATATCCTGTCCGCCGCTGGCTGCGGTAACGAGTGTCATACCCATTGCCAGAATCGCAAGCTCACTGGCCGCATTGATAATACTGATTAAGTTTCCCGCAAGAACGCGATTTCCGGCGTTATCGATTTCAATCGTGATTCGAAAGAACGACGGGTCTCTGATCAGGTTAAAGATCACGAGCAGCAAAATCGCTATGATCGGGATGGTAAGCTGGCCGAGACCATTTTTAAAGATGTTTTTAAAATTGTTCTTCATTTAGGACTCTCCTCCCGCTATTGTTTTCATTACCTGTGCCTGATTCAAATCAGATCCTTTTAATTCGCCCACGATACGACGGTCTCTCATGACGATCAAACGTGAACATGTACGAAGCATTTCTTCGATTTCGGAGGAAATGAAGGTTACTGCTACACCGTCCTCCGCAAGTTTTAATACGAGTTTCTGAATTTCCAGTTTGGTTCCGACATCAATACCTCTGGTCGGCTCATCTAAGATTAAGTAATCCGGATGAGTCAGTAACCATCTGGCCAGAATTACTTTCTGCTGGTTACCGCCGGAGAGCGATCCGATCGGAGTCTCACGGCTTGCCGTTTTGATATTCAAAACCTTAATATATTCATCCGCAAAAGCTTCCGACTCGCTTCGGCTGATCGGTTTGAAGAAACCTTTCATAACCTGCAGCGCAAGAATGATATTCTCGCGAACACTTAGGTCTGCAATGATACCGTCGCGTTTCCTGTCCTCTGCCAGATATCCGATACCGTTCTTCATGGCATCGATGGGTTTGGTAATTTTAACATGCTTTCCGTTTATCTTAACGGTACCGCCGTTTACTTTGTCGGCACCGAAAATTGCCCTTACACTTTCGCTTCGTCCCGAACCGAGAAGTCCGGTAAATCCGTTTACTTCGCCCTTATGAATCTCGAAGTCAAACGGAAGTGCATCGCTTGACGATAATTTCTTAGCTTCGTAGAAAATATCCGCATCGCTAAACTCTTTTTCTTCCACTTCACCGAAGGAAGAAATCTCATCGAGATCTTTACCGATCATCTTCGCAACCAACTGAACCTGAGGAAGTTCTTCCGTTAAATACTCACCTACCAGTTCGCCGTTTCGAAGGACCGTGATTCTGTCGCAAACCTCATATACCTGCTCGAGGAAATGAGTTACAAATATGATTCCAACGCCTCTTGCTTTTAAGTCTCTCATCAGACCGAAAAGCACGTTAACTTCCTTGTCATCCAGTGAGGAAGTCGGCTCGTCGAGGATCAGAACCTTACAATTCATATCTACCGCTCTCGCGATAGCTACCATCTGCTGTACCGCCAGGGAACAGTTGCCAAGCATCTGTGATCCTCTGGCCGGAATTCCGAGTTCTCCCAAAAGTTCATTTGCGCGCTTTTCGCGGCGTCTGTTATGAACAAAAACATCTTTTTCACGTCCGATAAACATATTCTCTGCAACGGTTAAGTTCGGACATAAGGTGATTTCCTGATACACCGTACTGATACCGTTGTTCTGTGCGTCCTGAGGGGAACGGATGCTGATATTTTTTCCTTCCACTCTGATTTCTCCGCCGTCATTCTGATATACGCCGGTAAGAACTTTGATAAGCGTGGATTTGCCCGCTCCGTTTTCTCCCATGAGTGCATGGATCTCGCCTTTTCTTAAAGTGAAATCCACATCGCTTAGTGCCTTGACTCCCGGGAAGAGCTTATTGATATGTCGCATTTCCAGCAATGCATGATCTGCCATTTCCGTAACCTCCTGCTACATGTTGTCGGCGCCCCGCCGACTGCTTTCCTTAAAAAACGTAGCTGGGTGTTTAACCCAGCTACGTTCATTTGGTTTATCTATCAACTATTCACCTAAACCGTAGGTATCAATATCATCCTGGGTAATCGTCTTTGCATCAAATCCCTTTTCTTCGTTGATAATCTTCTTGGAAGAAGCGGTGGTCTTGCCCTGGATCAGGTCGGAGATGATCTGTGCCTGGAAAGGAGAGCACTGTCCATCATAGTTCCAGTTGCCTGCAAGGAGTTCTCTTAATGCCCACTTGTTGCAGTCAAATCCCATTACGATAACGTCGCCGTCAACACCGTGCTTGATACCATGCTCGTCAAGAGCTGCTACAGCACCCTTAGCCATACCGTCGTTCTCAGCGTAGATTACGTTGAACTCTTCACCGGAGTTGATAACGGATTCAACGATCTTCTTAGCTTCTGCTTCGTCCCAGGTAGCGGTCTGCTGAACAACTTTGTTCATCTTTCCGGATGCGAACTGAGCGTCAAGAGCACCGGTACGTCCGATCTGAGCGTCGGAACCCATAGCACCCTGAATGTGTACTACGTTGTACTCGGGAAGGTTCTGATCAAGTAACCACTGAACTGCGGTATCGCCTTCAGCGCTCATGTCAGAAACAACTGCTGCTTCGTAAAGGCTTTCATCAACATCGATCATACGGTCGAAGAGATAAACTTTGATGCCTGCTTCCTGAGCATTCTTTAAAACTTCGTCCCAGCCGGTGGTCTCAGCTGCGGAGATCAGAAGATAGTCAACACCTTCGGTAATGAAGCCCTGAGCTGCCTGGAGCTGCTCATCGTTCTTTAAGGAGTAAGCTGTCTTTAATTCATATCCGTTCTCAGGAGAGAAAACAGCTTCCATATCCTTAACGTTTGCTTCACGATAACCGGACTCTGAAGGCGGGTTGTTTACAACGCCGACCTTAATGGTTCCGCTTGCTGCGGGTGCGGGTGCGGGTGTTCCTGATGTGCCGCCACCTGCGGGTGCCTTGCCACCATTACATGCAGTGAATAACAAGCTCATTGCGAGAGCGCCTGCAAGTAACATTCTTCCTAACTTTTTCCTCATAATTGTTACTCCTCCTTTTTGATTATAGTCTTTGCGACCGTTAAAAAACTGTTTAAGTGAATGATATCGCATCGACCGGAAGAGGTAAATCAAGGATGATTTTAAGTTGGTTGAAAATCATATTAAGTTTTATTTACATAAAAATAAAATGGTTAAAAATTATCTCACCTCGGTTAATTTTTATACTTTTCCCTGTATTCGGAAGGGGTCATTCCGATATTTTTCTTAAAAATATAACTGAAATAATGGGAATCGTTATACCCTGTTTCATCGGCGATCTGGGAATTCTTATAGTTGGTAGTCTTCAGTAATTCCTTGGCCTTGTTTAGGCGAAGGTGGATCAAATACTCCGTAAACGTCTGTCCCGTTGCCTGGGAAAAAACAGCCGAGAAGCGGCTTTTACTCATATTCACGGCCTCTGCGACATCCGGAAGCATCAGGTTCGGATTCTGGAAATTCTGCGACATATAAACCTTCGCTTCATGAATGACGGAAGGCATATCATCCGAAACATCTCCCATTTCACGAATGCCTAAGATCAGTGCATTCTCCTCTTTGCGTTCCACGAGAAGATGGCGGATATGTCTGGCATTCTTAAAACTTCTTAAGATATCTTCCGGTTTTTCAACAATCTCTCCGATACCGATGCGGATATTCTTACAACCGCTCCGCTCCAGTTCCTGCACCATGGAAGTGGCCATGGAGTAGGATTTTTCTTCCACATCTTCTGCCGTATCTCCGATGACCAAAAGTCTGGTTCCGACTCGTCCGGGAGAAGTCTGCACCGTTCCGTTATTGGTTTCCGCCAGGATTCCGACCGCCTGCTGACCGGTTTCCGTCGGCTCAAATGCCGCGTCGATCACTTCGTAGAACGGAGCCGGCAAAGGACAGCCCATCGAGGCAAGCTGGTTAATCACATTTTGTGCATCCGCTTCCACGGCTTCATCCGTAAAGAGCGAACCGATCAGTTTTTCTTTCAGAAATTTATCGTCGCCCTGCATGCGTGCCCGAAGGGAAGACGCATGCTCTAAGGATTTTCTCTCTTCCTTAATCTGCGCGCTGACTTTATCCAGCGCTTCCTTTAAATCCGCTGCATTGATCGGTTTTAAAAGATACTCACGTACACCGAGCTTGATGCACTGACGGGCATATTCGAATTCATCGTATCCGCTTAAAACGATAATGCCGACCCACGGCATCTGGATCCGGAGCATTCTGCAAAGTTCCAGTCCGTCCATAAAGGGCATTTTGATATCCGTAATGACAATGTCCGGATTGGTATCGCGGATCATCGGGAGTGCCATCTCTCCGTCCGGAGCCTCGCCCACAAGTGTATAAGGCGTATCGTCCCAGGGAAAGGATTCGCGGATTCCTTCGCGGATTACGATTTCATCATCAACCAGAAATACTTTCATCTTCAAAAATCTCCTCTTTCGTTCTGCACGGAACTCTGAAACATACCTCGGTTCCGTCGGGACCGCTGGTAATCTTTAACCCTTCGGGTTCGTTATAATAAAGGCGGATTCGCATATTGACGTTTACCAGTCCGAAGCCTCCGCCGCCCTCCGAAACGCTCGGGTTTTCTTTCTTGATCCGCTCGTTTAATTCTTCCAACTGCTTTGGAGTCATACCGCAACCGGTGTCTTTTACGGAGAAAAGCAGATAGCCGTTTTCCTCTCTTCCGGACACCCTGATCGTTCCGCCGCCACGCTTGATCTTAATGCCGTGATACAGTGCATTCTCTACCAAAGGCTGCAGAAGCAGTTTTAATATATAATAATTTCCGATCTCCTCGGGAATGTCAATCTCGTATTTCATGATATCGCGATATCTGGTCTGCTGAATCTTAAGATATCCTTCGATATGCTTTCGCTCCTGGCTGACCGGGATCCAGTCGGCACCGGACGATAAGCTGATTCTGAAAAAGTCACTCAGCGAACTGGTCAGTCCGATAACCTCTTCGGTTTCGCCGCCCTCTGCCTTCCATACAATGGCATCGAGGGTATTGTAAAGAAAGTGCGGATTGATCTGTGCCTGCAATGTGCGGAGTTCGGCCTTTCGCAAGCGCTTCGCATCCTTGTCGCTTTGCGTCATCATATTCTCCAGGCGGTCCGCCATGGTATTTACCTGCTTCGTTAAGTTTCGAAGCTCGGTAACCTCCGTATCCGTAATTCTTGCATCCAGCGTTCCGTCCGCAAGCACGGCCGTAACTTCCTCGAGTTTTTCAATGGGATTACGTACCATCTTGGCCGTCTTTTTCATGGTTACATTCCGAATCAGGATCGCGATAATGACAATCAAAACTTCTGCTACCGCGGTGATTATGATGATCAGACCGAGCGTTCTGCTCATTTTGGCCGTCGACGTGATCTCCAGGGCGATGTATTCATTTAACATACTGTCGACCAGCGCGGATACATTTCTTACTTCCGCAAGCACGGCTTCGTTTTCCACAACCGGCACTTCACTGCTGATGTTATCACGGATCTTATCCACATAATTTTCGAGTGTTTCCATCGTCCGTCCGGCGACGATTAGGGAAAGGCGGTTTTCCTCTCCTGTTTCATTCGTAACCTTATCAATGGTATCTTCGACATCGTGGATGACTTTGTAGATATCGCTCTGCCGGAAACTGTTTTTGCCGCTGACAATATTCCATGCCTTCTCGGGAATATCCTCACAGACAACTGCTTTCAACTCCGTAATCTCTCCCATGCGGCGAATGGCGCTGTGATATTCCCAGGCATAGAAAAGCATCAAAACCAGGCTGATAATGATGGGAAACACCAGTACCAGCACCAGGCGGTGACTTAAATCGTTAATCGCACCGAGAATACTTTTTTCTTTTTTAATCCGATTCATTCTTTAGTATCCTCTCGGCTCCAAATTCGATAAATCCTGCTCATCCGAAAAAATCCGTTCTTCGGGATGAATCACTTTGTCCACGGTCTCGCCGTTTTTCAACTTGATGGCCGTTTCCATTACCTCTTTGCCAAGTTTCGGGGTACACTCTACAACACAGTTGATTTTTCCCTGTTTTAACACATCGATGGCGTCCTGTCCGCCGTCAACGGAAATAATGATCATATCCTTACCCGGAACAAAACCGGCCTTCTCGATCTCCGGAATCGCACCCAGGGTCATTTCGTCGTTGTGCGAATAAACCACATCGATCTGATCTCCGTATTTCTCAAGCAGAGATCTCATACATTCCGCACCGCGGCTTTTTAGAAAATCGCCGTCTATGCTTTCCAAAACATGCATGCGTGAATCCGATGCGATCGCATCCGCAAATCCGGCCTGTCGCTGGCGCATCGGAGTGGAATTGTCGGTACCGGTGATCTCAACGATATTGACGGTATCGAGTCCGAGCGCATCCGCCTTACGGATCAGATATTCACCGGCCATTACGCCCTCTTTATAAAAATCCGCACCGATCAGGCAGGTCGTCAGCCCTTCCTTGTCGGAGCTGATGTCCCTGTCTACCAGAATGACCGGAATACCGGCCTCCTTTGCCTCTGTCAGCACATTGTCCCAGCCTTCTTCCACGATCGGGGAAAAAGCGATAACATCCACCTTATACGCGATAAAACGACGAATGGCATCAATCTGGTTTTCCTGTTTCTGATTGGCATTTTCAAACATCAGACCGACACCGTATTTCTCCGCCTGTTTCTCAATATCATTCGTATTTCCGATTCTCCAGGCACTCTCCGAACCGATCTGGGAAAAGCCCAGAAGAAGATCCTGCTCTTCCTGCTTGGTATTGTTTTTCCTGCAGGACGAAAGAGCAAGAGACAGACATAAAATCCCCGCCAGAAGAATCCATACTTTGCTTTTTCTTTGGTTTTTCAACTTTCTACCCCTTACTTCCTATTCGTTCCAATGCTTCTCCAAAATATATGTCCGGATCACATCCACCACGCTGTCCAGGTGATTGTCGTAGCAATGCGTCTCATCCGGGATTGCCACAAAACGGCAGTCTGCATAAAGTGCGGACATCTCTTCTACCTTCTCGATCGGGATCGTCTTATCGTCCTGACCGTGAACGATCAAAACCGGACCTTTATACTGCTTTACCGCTATCTCCGGATAGATGGTCTGTGCCACGCGGACATAGTTTCCGCCGAGCACATAATCCTCTTTGTCCGTAGCATAGCTGTCTTCGATATGGTTTATGTCCACCGGATGACCCAGAATTCTGCCCATCCTGGTATCTTCGGGAATGGTGACTGCCGGTGATAAAGGCATCAGACCGCTGATACGGTCTTTCTCCATTGCGCCGACCAGCATGGCGATCAGGCCTCCCTGGGAATGGCCCGCCAAATAAATGCGAGAGATCTCCGGCAGAGTATGGACATAATCCAATACAGCCATAGCATTGGAAATCCATTTATAAAGCGTATGATTGCGGAAGGTTCCGCCGCTTAATCCGTGTCCGTACATATCCACCCTGAGGGTAGCCATGCCAAGCTCGTTCATCATATCCGAAATCGCAATCAGATGCTGTTCATCCTTATTTCCGGTAAACCCGTGAATAATGACGCAAAGAGGAACTTTTGTTCCTCTTTTTTCAGGCATGGAAAGAACCGCATCCAGCGCAATTTGGTCATCCATTATTTTTAAATTCATTCGATAATCCCCCAATAGTCCAAACAAATTCGTTTAACTGTACCCATGGATTATTATAGCAAATCGATTTTTCCCTGCCTACCCGCAATTTTATATGAAAAAGGCACACCCTTTCGGATGTGCCTGTAATTGCCGATATACGTGCTTATTTCTGTATCGGGTTCTTCATTTCCGGGTTCTTCATTTCCGGATTCTCGATTTCCTTCGGTTTGATTCTCTGCTTCTCGAAGTTGTTTACCTTGGTTACCTCGCCGAAGTAGCTTCTCATAGCCTTCTTGCTTTCCTTCGGGTCCGCTGCCAGTTTTCTGCATACGGAAGGAGTTATTTTGTTGTCCGGGAATCTCTTGGCAAATTCTTTACTCTCTGCCATTTTCTTGATCATCTTTGCATATTCCTTCGGACTCTTCGGATATTTCTTTCTTTCCTTTTCCGGAAGTGCGGAAATTCTTTCATCCAGAAGAAGTGCTGCGGTAGCATATTTCACCGCTTTGATTTCGCTCTCCGTAAGGTTCTCTTTCTTACCGAATTGTGCCAATGCCTTAATGGCTTCCTTGGAAGCGTTGTTCTTGGTACGGTCAATTCCGGTCTGCTTCTTTTCGGAGATCATTTTCAAACGGTTGTTGACCTTTAAATCAAACTCGCCTTTATCGTACTTGGTCTCACGTTCTTTTTCCGCATCCTGATAAGCCTGCAGTTTGTCGATCATAAAACTGAGTCCGGAGTGAGCCTTGTACATGGCATTCATACGGATTTGTCCGTTTGCGTTTAACTCACTGTCCTTTGTGGTTTTATGCTTTTTAACAATATAACTTTCGGTTTTCGATCTGCCTTCCTTTAACTTCTCGATAACCTTCTGGCGATCTTCGTACGACAACTTTTTATACTTGTCGTCCTTAAAGATGGCTTTCGCATCGTTTACGGTATCCAAGAATGCCTTCTTACCGTTCTTATATTCATCGGAACCGCTTCTGAGCGCACTTCCTCTTAACGCACGGGAACCTGTCTCCAGCGCTTCGGAAGCCTCTTTCATATAAGATTCCAACTCTTCCGCCGAATACTTGGATGCTTCCGCTTTTTCGGCTTTATCAACTTCGTTGATCTTCTTACGGGTCTCAATAATGGAGTTTTTCGCTTTGCGCATGGCATCCACACGCTTCTGCTCCTTGGGACCCAGTTTATCTTTATCCAATTTCTTATCCAGATACTTGTCGATAGCCGTTTCAGCCGCATCAAGGTTTGCATTGAATAAGCGTCTTTGATAGGAATTGAACTGATAATCTTCTACATCCTGCGTATCTTTTAACAGGGTATTAACATTCTTAAACTGCTTCTGTGCTTCCTCGTACTCACTGCTTCCGTTGTGTACACCCTTGGTTGCTTCATCAATCGCAATAACGGTATCGCCCGCATCCTTGGCCAACTCATCCAATTCTTTGGCCGGTTCTTTCTCCATCTGATCCTTGATGGCCATAAGCTGCTTTAAGTGAGAAGATGCCAAATCCTTCACATCACCCATGGTATGAACACGCTTGGCGGTCTTGGGATTCTTTACGAGGTTCTTTTCTTCTTTGCCTCTTAAATACTCTGTGCTTCCACGTTCCGCAGTCTGTAAAAGGCCTATCATCTCATCCAGTTCCTGCGGCGTAAAACTCTTCTTGTCTATTTTACCTTCTTCGTTCGCATGTTTGTCCAGAAGCTGCTCATAGCGCTTCATGCTTTTCATGGTATCTTTGTATACCTCACTGCCGAGGTGAACGCCCTCCGTTCCCTCTTCCAGTGCGGTATTCAGACTGGCGGTATCAACGCCCATCTGCTTGGCGGATTCCACCTGCTTATTCTCGATCGCTGCTTCCTTCTCATCGAGCATGGACAGGACATCATTGGCAAATACAAGCGCACCGGCTATCAACTCGCCTCTTCTCTGGGTATTGGGAGCCGGATTGGTTTTCTTTTTATAACGCTCATCGTACTGCTCGAAAGCATTTCTGGCTTCTTCCGCGGATTTACGAAGATCCTTGATTTCATCGGAAGTTAACTCCTTGCCGGTGTTTTTGTAGTAATCCAGCTTATCGCGGAGTTCCTTATTCTTATCCTGTGCGAAGTTGAAGACCTTACTGCTCCAACGTACCGCATCTCTTGCAGCGGTCAGATCCGTTGCAAGCGTGGAAGATGTCTGATGTAATTCATCTAATGTTTTTGCCATAGGAAATATCCTCCCCGAATATGCCTTATCCTAACTTGGGTCCTCCGGCCTGTGCAGCCTTCTCAGCCTTCGGTGCTTCTGCCTTTAAGTGCTCGGGCATTTTAACTTCTTTTGATTTATCCACAACTTTTAAAACGTGTTTTGCGTCCTTAATTTCTTCGTATCGCTTCGTTACCAGATCCGGACGCTGTTCTCTGAGTTCCTTGCTGATCGGCTCAAAGGTCTTGCCAGCGGTTTCTTTTAACTTATCCATTGCTCCGGAAAGTTCCTTTGAGAAACTGTTCGTTCTGATGATATCGGCAAGTTCCGCTCCGGTTTTCTGATCTGCAAGGAAGAGAATACCTGCTTTGGCTTCCTTGTTCTGGTAGAAACTCTTCTCCATCTTATCGATGGATTCCTTCGTCGGAAATTTGTCTCTGTTTCTGAAAACATACTCGGCGGTAACGGCTTTGATAATGGTCTGGATTTTCTCCTGGTCGACTTCCTCGCCGCCTTCCTTCATAAAGCCCTTACCCATTCCGCTTAATTTATTAAGCTCTTCTCTGCCTTCCTGAATGTACGGATTCTGAGTTGCGCGAACTTCCTGCTTTTTCTCATACTGACCTTCCGTCATCGTAAGTCCGGCATCCTTAAGCTTCTTATCGACATTCAGATCTTCTGCCTTGATATTTAATTCGGTTTCTTTGCGTTTCTTCTGCTCATTCTTGTATACTTCCTTAACGCTGTTCACCAGATCTTCACCGAGTTTTCCGCTCTCTAACTGGTTGAGAGCCTTGGAAATTTTCTTTCCTTCCAGAACATGGTTCTGAACAAGCAGCTGTTTGGTAACAAATTTCAACTGATCGTATACGGCAATGTCATTGATCTTTTCATCCGATGCCATATTGTTTACGAATTCCTTGCCGAACTTATCATTCTCAAGCAAAAGTTTGCCGGTAAGAACTTCCGTCATACGGTTGTATGCGCCATCGAGTCCATCAGGATCGTTTGCAAGGCTTCTGATTTTTTCTTCGGCATCGATATTATCCGGTTTAACATCAACGCGATATTTCTTTGAGGTGATACCGGAAACATATTCTGCAACGGTTAAAGGCTCTGTATAGGGAGCTCCGCTGAACGGACTGGTTCCCTTTTCCACCATACTATTGTTTAAGTTCTCGCGAATCTGCGATCTGAGGAAGTCTGTATTCTTCTCAACTTCAGGCCACTTCTTCGTCGTTTCCTTTACGCCCTGCTTATCGATCATATTGCGAAAAGCGGCATTGGTGGAAAGATCGTTGACCTGCAGATCGAAATTGCGAATTCTTGCAAGATCGTATTTCGTTGCCTTTGCGCCATGATTAACGATATCAAAATGACGGCCGAGAATAACATCTCTGGCTGCGGTCAGATATTTCTCATTCTTTCTGCCGGTATAATCCTGATGTACATATTCCATTGTGTTGATTTTCTTCAACTCATCCGTAACATATTTATTCTCAAGTTCATCGAGCGGCTGTTTCTTAACCAGACCTTTTTCCGCCATCTTATCGATATATTCTTTCTGCTGGTTGGCAAGAAGTCTGTTAAATGTGGTACCTTTTTCATCCACAACGAGATCGGATGAAATTCCGGCTGCCGCTTCATTGATTTCCTTCATCATGTTATCGGCCTTGACAGAGCCTGTGCTGCCAAGTCCCAAACGAATTTTTCCGTTATCGGTAATGGGTCCGAAAAGTGTACCCTGACGATTTTTGACATATTCATCGCAAGCAGTCTTAAAAGCGTTGTAAGCGCCTTCCAGCTTGTCGGAACTGTAAGTCCGCTTTCCGGATTTCATGTCTTCAAGCATCCTGATACAGTTATTCAGACTGCTTGTCACATTGCGGTAATACTCGGAACCTTCCTGGCTCTTACCGTCAAAATTCGCTTTCGGAAGATTCTGTGTCTTTCCGAATTCTTCTTTTAAATTATTGAATTCCAAAAGATGCTGATCCAATACCATTTCATATTTCTGCTGGGCATCGGACAGTTTCTGGAGTTTTGCGGGATCCTCTTTGATGAGAAGTTCACGTCCCGGTGCAAGTTTTCCGTCGGTCAGAACTTCGGGCTCCACATATGTTACCGTTTTGGTACCGTTTGCCAGTTCGTTCTTGATGGCATTATTTAATGCCTCTTCACGTTCCTTGGGATCTTCAATTGCGGCTTCTTCCGTAAATACTTCTTCCGGAGTCTTTCCGTCGAATTTAAACAGCATGGCCGTCTTATAACCATATGCAACAATAGCATCAAAAAGAGCCTCGCTAAACGGATCGAAGGAGAATCCCAAATAACGGGAAAGGAAGCCCCTCGACATCTCTTCCACATCTTCTCTGCGTTTATTGACCTGCTCTTCGTTGAGCTTTTCTTCTACCTCTTCTTCGTTGTTTTCACCATTGTCATAACCTTTCTCGGCAATTTTTTCCTCGAAAAGTTTGGAAAACGGCTTTTTCTCTTTGATTCTTTCTTCTTCTACCGTACGGTCAAATGCAATATATCCGTTCTCTTCCAGATAACCCTTTAAAGTACCTTCACGCTCCATATCGACAGCTGCACGAATCTGTGCATCCGTAAGAGGAGGTTCATTGGTAAGTAACGGTCCGAAATAAACCGGGAGCGGATCATTGCGAAGATGATCATCATAATCATAACTGGTCGTTTCAAAAATGATGTCATTTACTCTATCAACCTGTTCTAAGGTTCTGTTTACATCGGCTTCGAACTTTTTCGGGAATTCGGAAAGGAATACACCGCCGATCACGGACAGGTCATACTTCAGTTTGGAGAATTCATCCGAAAGTTCCTCGGTATCTCCCTCTGCCTTCTTGTCGTTGTTTTCCAGGAAAGAGTCAACACGATCGGAGGCAATCTGTAGTTCGGCAAGTCTCGTAAACATAATTGCCGTTTTAAGATCACGCTCTGAACCACGTTCTATGTTTTTTAAAGCGTAATAATCTCTGGATACACCTTCATAAGCATCCCATTCCTCATTTAAGACGCTCTTGGGTTCGTCCGTTCTATATAGATGTTCCGGTTCAAATACTCGTCTTTTCGGCATGTTGTAGTCCCTCCATTTATATCAAAAGTTGCTTTGGCTTCTTGTCCTCTCTACCAGTAATACCTTTGTTGTATGCAAAAGGTTGCAAAAAACACTAATTTTCTGCACCGAAAGCTGCTTTTTCCGCCTCTTCCTTTGCTTTACGGGCCTTTTCCAGGGCTTCCTCGGCTTCTTTGACCGCCTTTTCGGCTTCTTCTTTGGCCTTCCTGGCCGCTTCTTTCGCAGCTTCTTCGGCTTTCTTGGCCTCTTCTTTTTCCTTCTTCTCGGCGCGTTCTTTCATATCTTCGTCGCGCTTATGCTTAAATACTTCTTCTTTCGGGATTTTCTCCAAATCATCCGGCATATTCTTCATGAATTTCCTTCGGATATACCATTCCGAAATCAGTCCCGGGATTCCCCTTGATGTATAGGTTTCCACTTTAATACCGATATCGTCTATCTCAAATAAAACAACAATCGGACGTGTTACCAGATACCGGCAGATAGCCGTCTCAGCATTGGGATTGCTCTTTAAGTATACTTTTCTGCCGATTTCCATGAGTGCCTTGTGCCCCAGATCACGGACCCGGTTATCCTTTAAGGAGGACTTATAGTACTTCGTGTGTCTGCTGACACCAAGTATAAATATCGAGTCGGCGCCGTCTGCAACGCCCCATTGGATTCCCGTCAGCTTACTTTGGGAGACTTCCAGATATTTATCTTTCGGCACCAGATTGCCAAGAAGCATCTGGCGTATTTCCTTCGTTACTTCATCCATCACTGTATCCTACTTATTATCGTCTTCCATATCTCCGACGCCTTCTTCGATCTCGGCGGCGGTCGGTGTGTACTCTTCCATCCTATAGGAATCCAATTGAATAAAACCGTCTCTTTCGATGACAAGATTTATCGTTGTACGTATTTTCTCACCCGGGGAACTGAAGGTTACGGTTGCGGTTCCTTCTCCGCGACCGACAACGGTAAACACGGTGTATCCTCTGTAATCTCCCATGTTGGAGACTTCCAGAATAATGGCATTTCCGTCCTCGTCCAGTGCCGGACGGGGCATGATCTTCATTTCGTTAACGGTTCCGTCATCGTTTAATTCCTGATAGTAATTTCCCGAAAACTTGCTCTCTTCTTTGTGAAGCCAGATTCCTTTGCAGGGAGGAAGCAAAAGTACAAATTCGTTTCTCGCTTTCCGCAGGATTCTTTCTCCGTGTATTCCTACGATGAGACCTTCTCCTTCATAAAAATCTCCGGCAGCTGTTTTCGTGACAACTTTCTTTTTACCCTTCTTCTCGTTAAAGAAGCTTAATGTAAATTTGCACACGACATCTTCCGGCTGGTAAATATCTTCCAAATCGACCGCTTTAACTTCTTCCTCTTCATAAACTACGGCATCTTCGGAAAACAACGGTACTTCAACCGTGTTTCCTTCCTCATCCGTACTCGTTAATGTGGTTCCGCTGGGAATGTATTCCGGCTCAAATTCTTCCTCGGAACTTTCCTCCTCCGGTTTTTGATCTTCCGGTGAAAGATCCTTCTTTATCTCTTCCTCGGTCAAAGGTTCGGGTTCGGGTGGAACGGGAATCTCCTCTACATCACGAATGCGCTTGAATTCCACGTTTGCACTTCCCTCCGCAATCGGTTTAATCCGGTATGTGATGATGCCTTTCTTTTCCTTTCCGGCCTTTATTTCAAGCAGGGAATCATCGCTGCAAACCGCCGTCCAGGCATAATCGGGCTTGAAACTTCCGTCCAGCTTAATGCTGACACTTCCGTCCGTTTCTTCGGTCCATGTAATGGGATAGTTTGTCGACTGCTCAAGCGTAAATTTCTGCGCTTTTTTACAACCCGTAAGCAAAAGTGCAGCTCCGAGAATCGCTCCCGTAATGAGTAAAATTTTCCCTTTTTTCAACTTTACAAACCTCCCTGTAAATACCGCTTTTACCGGTGCCCACATAATGCGAGCACCGGTAATCGGTTTAATCCTTTTTTAATTACTTTTTTAAAGGTTAAGGTGACGGTGGATTATCTGGTATTTTCTCAATAACAGCCGAAATACTAACAGCTTCTGCCGGCATAATAAACGTAAGAGCATTCTCGTCTGTTTTATCCGGTATCACTGTAACACTAGATGGATAATTCCATGTCACAACTCTGTATCCGCTTTTCGGACTAACTATCACTGTATCTCCGGCTTTTGCACTCTCAGGGCCAGTGCAACTATTCGGATCACATGTAATCGTGTAGGTCGGAACCTCCGGTATCTTCTCGTATTCTGCTTTGATGGTCACATCGTTTGCAGGCATTGTGAAGGTGGTAGATGCCGAACCGGGATTTGCAAGGCTTGCGCCACCGGATTGTACCAGCCATCTCTTAAACTGCTTGCCTGCGGGTGCCGCAGGAGCGGTAATCGTTACGGTTTCTCCGGACTTCTTCTGCTCGGAATTATCTCCGTAATCACTCGTAATCAGAACAGTGTATGTCTTATCTGCATTTGCATCCTCGGAGTCCACGGTAATGTTGATTTCTACCTTGGCACCGGGATTCTCAACGCTCGAAGCGGTAATTCGATAATTTCTCGTCTTACCGGATAAGTTTCTCGGCGTATTGAATACATATCTGCCGGCCTCGATCGTTAAGTAGTTCGACATATTTCCTGTCGTGCTTTCACCGGATACTTCCACAACCTTAACTTCAACTCCAAGTTCGGAACCGTTTGATGTAGGCTCCACATATACCGGTTTTCCGGAAGGAGTGATAATGCTGATGGTATTGTTTGTTACCGAAGTTGTATCGTTGGCATTTCTTGCGGTATTCCAGTTCATAACCTTTGCCGTCAATGTAATGTTGGCAAATGTGATATCCTCGGGTGTTCCTTCGTAGAATCTTTTTCCTACGACTCGGGTTGCCGAAATATCATCTCCAAGCTGTGCGGATGCGGAATCAATGCTCCAACCTGCGGTTCCGTCTCCGTGGAACGGCTCGATACGGATTCTTCTGATGTTCTGTGCACCGGTAACCAGGACTTTCACCTTCTGTGTCTGACCGGTAAAGAAGTTCGTCGTACCTTCAACAATATACTTACGTAAGTCAGGAATCGTGCCAAGCGGTGTTGCTGCTTCTCCCGTATAATCTGTTGTATAAATCGTCGCTCTGATCGGATCTCTGCTTCCGCTCTCGTAATTGGCACTCGGGCCGGAAGTCGTAAAAGTAAGCGTTAACGGTTTAACCGAATTTGCATCATCAAATACATTCGCGGTCTGAACCATTCTCTGAGGAGCATCTCCGCCCTTCGCGGAAATACCGGTACCGAAGCTGTACCATCCCTGCAGATGACTTTCTCCGTTATTCAATTCCTGCTGATAGGTAGCTACATATCCGCTCGAAATATTGGCGGTTAATTCTCCGACGCTGACTACATTGATTCCGGTTACCTCTCCGACGAAGAACTGCTCGAATTTCAGTTCAACCACCTTACCGTCCTTGATCTGGTTAATCTTCTGATCGGTTAAGTAGATCAACGGCGAATGATAGGTTGCTCCGTTCGGATCGAAGCTTGCCTTGTAATCAATGGATACAGCCAGATCGTTACGTTCTTTGTAAAGTCCGATCGTATCCGTGCCGGCATCCAGCTGAAGGGCTACCGTCTGATACTCGGAATAACCGACAACCGAAGTATCCCTGGTCGGGAATTTCGTAACTTCAGCCATATACGGATTATCACCTTCAAGATTGATAAAGTAGGTTGCCACTACCGTGTCCAAACGAACCTGCTGAACAATCGCGTAATCCAACTTAACATAGATGGATGATCCCGCTGTTGCTGAGAAGATTGCCCGGTTGACATCGGTCATGCCGGAAGCGGAAAGTCCCGTCTTGTAGAACATCGGACGGTTATTCTCGTCTCCGTAGTATTTATCCAATTTGTCCTCACCGGTTCTGTAAAGACCGCCCGGATGAGCATACCAGATCTTGCAACCCAGATCATAGGATGAAATATCCGTAGTCAGATTATTCTGTACGGGGAATACGTAAACATTCAGTTTATCATCCTTGGATACCGGAAGTCTGGAGTATACGCTTGTGGCGATACCTTTCTCCGGGTCAATCTTGAATTTATTCTCATTAAATGTAATATTTATAAAATTCGACTTTGAATCAAGCACAAGTGAATATGCCGGATTCGTCGTTGACGCCTGCGTAAACGGAGCGGTCATTTCTTCGTCGGCCCCGATTACCGTCGGAATCTCATACTCGTATTCATCGTTCTTATTCAGTCGTAAGCGCCCTCGCTTCTCTACCAGTCGGCCGGAAATACCCGCAATATTCCATACATAGTTTCCGTCCTTGGAATCCGAAAGCGTTATTTTCATTGACAAAACAGATTGCACATCCGGTATGGCCAGAATAAATCGATCGGTATGGCCTTCCCTGAACATCCAGGCCGGGTCACTTTCCACTCCCTGACTGGAACTCGGTACCGTCTTGTTCCTGTATTTATACATGGCATCGACAAGGTCATACGGTTTGGTCACGGTCTCACCGGTTATCGTTTTATATGTAACATCAGCCCACGCTTTTCCGATGAACTGATCACAATAAATTCTTTCTCTTACATTTGTCGCTGGATTAATTCCGTAGGACTTATCTCCCAATGCGGTCTGTAAGGAGAACTCAAGTTCCAATACATTGGAAATACGGTCAACCGGATAGGTTTTGGTCAGATCGGAAAGGGTACGTCCCATCTTGCCGACTACTTTCTCGCCTTCCTCGATGTAGTTAATGCCGACCCAGCCGATATTGTTAATTTCCCACATTCTGTGTGTACCTACGGTATCGCCTTCAATAATGCTTACTCTCTCGATATTAAGCTTATCGTACGGCGTTGAACCCTCGGTAATATCATCAGGAATGATACGTACACCGACAACTTCTCCGTAATCGAGGTTGGTTCGGATATGGAATATATGCTCACCGCCGCTCTGGAAACGGTCTGCCTGCAGAAGCTGGTTGGCCAGAACAATTCCGCTTTCACCGTGGTCAAATACAAGCTGGAAGAAGAAATGGTTGTTACTTCCGGAATCACGGTCGTATGTTGCCGCAGAATTCAATCCGCCATCGGATCCCACTGCGTCATCGTATACTTTAACGGTTACTTCATAATCTTTTCTTACCGTAGTAAAGCCGAAATTCTTCATGGCATCGGCATACGGAATCTGATATTCATCAATATCGAATTTATTATCTTCCTCTTCCTCAACCGTATTCGTTGTAAAGTCAACGGGAATTCTCTTTCCGGGCTGAATCAGTACGGGATCATCCAAATTGGCGATTACGACAGCCGCTTTGGACTTATCCAGTTCCACTCCGTCATACATACGTGTATATGTCAGAAGCGAACTTACACCATCCTTTGAAAGGGTAACCCAATCCGCTTTTCTTTCTCCGAGTGAAGTCAGCTCATAAATTTTAAACTGGCTGAACTGATAGTCATCTCCATCAACGCCCAGGGAAATCGTTGCTCCCAAAAAGCTGTCTATCGGACCGAGGTCTAGTATAAAGTTGACTACTCCTCCGGTTCTCGTAGCTATTTTATAAGGGAAATAGGTGGTATTGCCGGGCCAGTGACCATAGAACTCATTTACCAGATCCTTAACGTTTAAGTCACCCGTTTCCTTGGTCAGACCCTGCTGTGTTCTATACTTAAAGTTGACGGTTAAGTCACCACGGGTGGCTGCTTCCGTCATGCCGTCTGTCTGAATCTGAGCCAGATAGATTCCGCTTTTCTTGGGACTGTGCTCGAGTCTGGCATTTTCTTCATACTGATGAATGGAGACAGCCGTTGCCTTCTTGATCTGAAAATCATCACCCTTATAATTGGCAGACAGATTGTAAAGCACGGGTTTACCGGCAAACTCATATTTGAGCAGCGCGCCTTCCGTACTCGGGGTAAATTTGCAGACTGACATATCATAAATCGCATTCAGCGTAATACGGATATTGTCGGTTCTGCTTTCATCTTCCCTGTATTTCCTTTTACCGTTATTGTTGCTGCTCTTAATGTTAGCGTCCAAAATCGCTGTTTCGTTTCCGACACTTAAACTGTATGCGGTAATGGAATTAACGCCCGGACAATCCGGAATTTCTCCGGTGAAAGCAATGGATTCTCCCTGCTGTGCCAAACCGGCAAACGGTCCGCTCTGTCCACGTGTTGTCAGCCAATATGCCGTAGAAGTAATCGCAGGCAAATGCGCAAATCTGGTCTGCCCGTAAACATCGGTGTATGTAATATTAATCGTCAGATCTTCGGCCAAATCCATCTTGTGAATGGGCACTTGTCCGTCATCATACCTATGTGCAAGACTTTCAAAACCGGCCTTGTAAAGATCGGCAAAATCAATACGGAATCCATATGTACTGGCCTGTTGTGTTACGTGATTCTTATATGCGGTATTATCGAATTTGGTATTGATTCTGCCTCCGTTGCTGTCCAAATGAAGGAAGTCGGGCGCATCAAACGAATAATTATACTTATTGGTAACAACTTCCGCGATCGGTTTTCCCTTGAAATCGATGTAGAAATCATTGGACCATACGCCGGCCATTCGTAAACCATACAGTTCATCGACCTTGAAAATTCGCACTCCCTGGCAGGTCCAATCTCTTGTTTTTCCGTCGGGAGAAACGGCAAAAGCATCAATACCTGTGATTGTATCCATTTTATGAAGCGGTTCGAAATAGAACATGCTTTGGGAATACCTTCTTAAAGAAGCACCTCTGGCATCCCAGGCATCAACTGTGTCATATCCGTAATCCGATTTGATTGAATCCAGAATCGGTACATCGGAACCGACAGATGCCACTTTCAGACGTCCCATTCTTTCATCGTCTTCTCTGGGAAAAATAAACTGCGTATAGTCCTTATTACCTGATTTATACTTAATCTGGAAATATGCAATACCGTCTTTTCCGGGATTGACGCCGGTAATAACATCCAAAATATATCCGTTATCTACTGCTCTTCCTTTAATCGTATCGGCAATACCGGCTGTTTCTCCGGGGCCCGCATCATCTGCTGCCTTGACGGGCATCTGGTAAAATGCCGCAAGCATGGAAAAAACAAGAAGCGCCACTACGATTCTCGATAACCATTTCGTTATATTCTTTTTTCTGAAAAACCCTTTTCTTCCGGTCATGGATACTCTCCTTAATGAACCAGTTTTTCTAGACGAAGTTGAAAAGTCCCGCAAATCCCGTCATCTCAAACACTTCCATGATATTGTCATTGACGTTTTTGATAGACAGGGCACCGAGCTTTTTCTGCATTTTTACATGAAGCATCTTAATCTGACGAAGTCCTGCAGAGGAAATGTAATCCAGTTCTGCCATGTTAAGAATCAAGTGTTCGAAGCGGTTAGCTGCCGCCTCCAAATACTCCGCTGCTTCTTCCGAAGTCACCGAATCCAGTCTTCCTTTTAAAAGAAGTTCGCCTTCTTCCCCGCGGTTGATTAGTTTAATACCAAGATGTGCTGCCATTTTGTCTCCTATGCGGGGTATATTATATATACCCCAGTTTTTTTGAATTAGTTGCAGTCTAAAAAATTAAAATTTCATTAAGCACCGGGCCGTTTACGCAGGAATTTTACAAGTGCACTTAATTCCTCGAGCGTAATATCCGCAACTTCGCCCTCGCTTACCAATTCGTCAATATTATTGATCTCGTTGGATACCGGATTCTCTTCCACATCGCTTCTGAGAAGTTCCATAATATCCATCTCTTCATCGTCATCGTCCGAAGAAAGTTCATCGCCAATTGCATCGTCGTCGCCGCTGAAAAGAAGTGAGAAGTCGAAGGATTCGAAATCTTCCGGTTCGTCGTCCTCATCTTCTTCCGCATCATATCCGCCTTCGGAAGCGGTACCGGTATCGGATGTGCCAAACAGGGATTCGCCATCGTCACTATCTTCGCTCTCATCCGACTCGTCGTCTCCGAAATCCGCATTGAATAACGAAGCAAGCGCTGTATCGCTGTCGTATTCTTCGATATCCTCTTCCTCTTCTTCCACAACGGGTTTGGAGGATGCCGTTGATGCAACTACGGCTGTAGTTGCTCCTGCCGAAGCGACCGCTGTTGCTATGCCACCCGCCTTGAGTTCTTCCATAACCTCCGCAAGGATCTGCTTTCTAAGCTGCGAAGCCATTTCCTCATAACTAACCTGCGGCTCGGCGGACTGTACAACCTGCGGCTGAACAGGTGCGGGTGCAGGTGCGGGAGCAGGTGCGGGAGCGGGTTGCGAGCCAAAGGATACTTCCTCTTCTTCGAAGGATACTCCGGAACCGCCGAAGGATACTTCCTCTTCTTCGAAATCGATATTCGATTTGCGTCCGCCACGGGAACCGATCCGGAAAATCTCCGGTGCCTCTTCCTGGCTTTCAACCTCTTCGAAGATAACGCGCTGTTTGCGTCTGGCTGCATTTTCTTCTTCATCAAATACAACTTCTTCGTGATGAATGTTCTTCTGATAATTTTCTTCGTTAAGCGCACGGCTTTCGCCGACAAATGCATCCCATCTCTTCGCGCCTTTTTCTCCGGAGAACAGTTTGCTTTCGTAGTCCATATTCTGGAACATATCGACCATATCTTCCGGAACTTCCACTTTGAATGTGGAACGGGAAGTCGGGCTCATAATTGTAAATGCCTGGCCTCTGGGAGCCTGTGTGATCTGCTCCTGCTCGCGCTCGTTGATTCCGCCGGACTTCTCATACAAAGTGCAAAGGTCGGTAATATCGTTCGGTGCAAGCGAGAAGATAAAACTGTACTGGCAGGCATTGATGATTGCCGTGGATTTACGCGCAATTTCCTCGCTGCCGACAAAGTCCTTAATGTTCTGCGTAATAACGATCTGCATACCGTTGTACTTACGGATACGCTTTGCCAGCTGGAACATAAAGTCAAGCGCGATCGGATATTTCGTATCGATGAAGACATGGGCCTCGTCGATAACAACCACGATCTTACGATTCAGTTTATATCTTGTGTTATAATCACGGTTCTTGATGATCTCGTTGTCAATGTACTTCAGTACCAGCAACATCTGCGCATTTGCAATGGTGGAGTTGCGGTTCGATAACATGGACTGGAAGTTAAATACCGTAAAGTTTTCATCCGTGGTAACCGTGGAAGGACCGTTCCAAATGGTAGAGTTTCGTCCGCCGGTGGAGAACTTGGATACATAGTTTACCAGGGAACGAAGCATGGAACGGATATACTCGTTATCCGTACGTTCAAACTCGGCCAGAACCGCATCGTACAGATCATCGAAAATCGGGTAATCTTCCGGACGCAGTTTGGACAAATCGGTCTCCGGGGAAATCCCCTTATTGGTATACAATCTCTCGGTTAATGTATTTAAGTATTCGAGAGCGTCCTTGTCGATTTCCGGCAGAATCTGACGATAGAATTCTTCCAGGAACTGTAAGTGCGTAGCAAAACTTCCCGTTGCCTCACCGCCTTCATCATCGTCGAGTGCGGTGATGATCTGGAACGGATTCAATCTGCCGAACTTGGAGTTCGCCACGTTAATTACTTTACCGTTTAAGTTATGCGCAAGTTCGGAATACTCGTTCTCGGGGTCGAGAATGAAGATCTTGGCATCTTCCGCGGAGAGGTTGGCAAGCAAACTCTTGGTTGCATAAGATTTACCGGAACCGGACTTACCGATAACTACCATGTTGGAGTTAACACGTTCGGAATCTCTTCGGAAGAAATCGATAAATACGGGAACTCCGTCGCTGACACCCATCTTAAATCCGCCTTCGTCGGAAATATGTGCATAAATCCAAGGGAAGGCAGCGGCAATCGAGTTACTCGGAATGCCACGTCCCTGACGGGATTCGGGGTCATATGCGGAAACCTGCGATCCGATAAACGCCTGAACCTGCTCGAATTCCATGTTGTTTAAGCGGAAGTTTGCTTCCTGCCAGGAACGGCGTACGTTTTTCTTCATGGCGGAAATAACCGGACGGATGGATTCAGGCGGCTGAACGATCGTCGGTGTATTTCTGGTCTGCTGGATATCATATGCGGTGATGTAGATATTGCACTCAAGAAGTTCCTCGCCTTCACCCTGCAGGGTGGTAAGCAGTTCGCTTAAGGTTGCAATATGGTTTTCCAGTTCGATACGTTTGGAATCCACACCGGTTGCGCTGTACTGACCTCTTAATTCCTGTAAGGAACGGTCGATGGTACGGATTGCACGTCCACGGTCCATGGGTTCACATTTTACCACGACTTTGGTTGCGGGCATGGACATTACGCCGGCAAGCCATGCGTCGCCGACCAGGCTCGGGTATGCAACCACGCGCATATTGTGCGTAATGATGTGGTTTACTTCTACCGTACGGAACTTAAACTGAACCGTATCCGGCATTGCCCACTGCGCATAATCCTCGGGGTCGATTTTGTTGATATCACGCTCATCAAAATCGATCATGTTGGTATATTTTAAGAATACGGCAAGTTCCTTGTCGTTTAATCTTCTGACTGTAAGTTCTCCTGCGGTAAGTGCTTCTACTGCGGAGCTTACCTGGAGTTCGAGCTGTTTCTTATCGCTTTCAAAAAGCACAACATAGTAGAACGGAACCAGAACCTTGTCGTTAAAGCAATAATCCCTTAATTCCTTAATTCTGGCCTGCATGATCTCGATACGACCCTTGAACTCGTCTTCCGACATCATGCCGCTTTCAAAGGATTTGCGTAAGAATTCCATCTTCTTGTTCTCACGCATCAGGTATTTGTCATAAATGATCGGACGCTCCACCTTAACGATGTTGGCTGCAAATCCCGCATGTACGGAACGAAGAACACGTCCCAGACCGGATTCGATGGAGTAATCTCTTCTGTGCTGTGAGAAGAAACGGAACTCAATGGGATCGACTTCGATTGCGGCACCGTAATATTTGCCCGCATATTCGATATATCCCTCTTTAATGCCGGTAAAAGCAATGATCTGATCCATAAACGCGGAATTGGAACGGTCGTCAACCTTACCGCTCTTTTCCAACGATTTGGCTTTTTTCTTGGCCGCGCTGCGGTTTGCTCTGGCAAGCCATACGGCGTCCTTCTCTTCCGCGGTAGCCTTGCGGCTCTTTAATATTTTTTCTTCCTGTTTGCGAAGTTCACGGTCCTGACGGCAAAGTTCCTTATAAGACAGCGTCTGTGTCTCTTCTTCTTCCTCCTCTTCTTCTTCCGCCTCCTCGTCTTCCTCTTCTTCGGACTTCGTGGATCTGACTTCTTCATCACTGTCGTGATACACCAGTTCCCTATCATCATAGAAATCATCTTCGGATTCTACATTGATATCGTCTTCTTCAAGAGTCTCGCTGTCGGAGGATTCTTCCTGCTCTGCGTCGTCCTCATCCTCCTCCTGCGTATCTTCCTCATCTCCCTCAAGGAAAGCATCCCCCTGGTCATAGAGATACCCGTCTTCATTCTGGGCAAGGAAATCGTCCGCAAGGTCGCCCTCGTGCTTTTTCTTCAGCATTTCATCGTCATACACCTTGGCATAACGGCGAACATATCCCAGATGGCGGAACATGTGCAGAACCATGATATAGTTCGGCTGCGTATCAATACGCAGAAGAAGCAGTGTGATGACAAACACGATCACACAACAAAAAACAAATTTGGCCGGCAGCGATGATATCAAAATCAAAATGAGCATCAAAAGCCCAAGTGCAGCCACCGCAACATCCCAAATCGTTACGCCACGAAATAATTCTATCTGAACTTTTGTTTTACCGGGTATTAATCGCATGGAAACGTTAACCGACCCTTTCTGAAAGACTTTTGTTCCGGACCCCAAAATGAACCGTATTTATAAAACACATTTAGGGAACCGGCTATTCGCCGCGGTTCCCTTGATGTGACTATTTATTTTGATTTGCGGGAAGGTTTCCGCCTCCGCCGCCTCCGCCGGAGCTTTGTTCGCCACCTCCGCCGCCTCCGCCGCCTCCGCTGCTACCGCTGCTGGAGAATATTTTCTTGACGCCGGATCCTAACATTTTGGTTCCGCCCCAGGCTACACTAAACGGTAGGGCAAGACCTGCAAGTGTTTTGGCGGTAACCTGTTCGCCTCGTACCGACATATCGCCGGCCTGAATGGACTGCCATCCTGCACTGTCTGCCAAAATACCGGTTACCAGTCCGTTGGCTTTCTTAACTACTTCGAAAACTCCCAAAATCAGGAATACTTTTCCAACCAGGTTCATAAAGGAACTGTCTTCAAACAGTACCAGTTTCTTTCCGACTATAAGCGGAATGAACAACATCGACAATCGCATTGCGATGATCGTAGCGAAAATTCCCATCGACTGTACCAGAAATGCCGTCGTCCACTGCTTTCTTTTCGCACCGTCATCCAGCGGTTCTGCCGCAAATACCAACGGTGAAATCAGGTACAGCAGTAACATATTGAAGATTCTCGATATTGCACTGAAGATAATTACCGCCAGATCCCAGATCAATGCCAATGCGGTAAGATACAATACAAGGTAGTTCATCCTATGAATACCGATATCAAAATCTTCTTCCACGGAATCTAAGTCATAGATGCTCTTTTCTCCGTAGAAATACGGTCCTCTGATCGGATCGCTGAAATCCGGATCTTTGTTGTATGCGGAGTTTCTTGCCGCCTCAAATGTCGATACCAGGAATGCGTAACGATCCAGCGGTACATGCTCCGAAGTCTTTTTGTTCACACCTTTTTCATAATGCTGCAGCGGACGGAGGTTGTTGTTCTTTGCAACTTCATTCATACCGTCTTTCACTGCGTTATATACTGCCGCATCGTATACATCCATTTTCATTTCTTTGGATGTGTCTCTGGCATTGGCTATTCTCTCCAGAACAGACTGCCAGGTTTGGATTTCTTTAGCATCGCTCTTGGCGCTTTCCTTCGTTACGTAATGGAATTTGAATACGCCCTGTTGAACAAGGAAGTCCAGTTCCGGACGCATTTCATTGTAGCAGGCATTGATATTAAATCGGCTGTCGTAGGATGGGTTAACGTAGTAGTTACCCAGCGTATTTAAGCATCGTCCCATCGCCGCAAATTCTTCCTCTGTAAAATCAATGGAATCCGGTGAATCATCCAATTGGGCATGATCGAAAATAAATCCGATCTGCGTCATCAGAAGGTTCGTTGCATTCAATACGATTACAATGATCAGGTTCATGCTGATGATCAGTAAAATCGTCTTTGCCAAAGCTCCGATGATCTGACCCATGGATCTTTGATCCTTATCACGAAGATCCATAATTCTTCTGGCTACCGCAATGATCGTCAATACAATGGCAAGAATAATACCGATGATCGCCATACCCCAGTAAACCTGGGAAATTGCATGATTGCGAAAAAAAACATTGATTAGGAAACTCTGGGTTCCGTCGTACTTAACAGGTCTCATGCCTGCAAACACTTCGTAAAGGCCGTCCATGTAAAGAACGAGTCTGCAAAGAGCCCATCCAATGTAATAAAGGAGCTTATAAATTGTCGCATAGAGCAGGGTGGATAAAGCATCCGTAATGGTATCACCAATTGTGTCGGATATCCACGCACCGGCATCACCGATAAAATCTAACATATCTTATCTCCTTATGACTAACGTACCCGTAAGTGTTTACGCTGCCAAATCAAGTACGCTACAAAACCACCAATGACTGCAAGGATTACCAGGATAAACAGAATACCGTTGCTGTCGAGGTATATCATAATGGTAAAATTGGAAATTACCGTGTTCATCGCATCGTCGGTCACCCATGCCTGATAGTGTCCGCTCTGCGTAAGCTTATCATTGAAACTTTTTATCTCCTTGTCATCCTTTAAGATAACAATGGTGTCCGTCGGTTCTTTGCCGGTAATGAGTACCGGGCCGTATGCTCGGCCTTTCTCATCAACACCTTCAAAAACCACTGCGGGAGGCGTATGATCCGTCTCCACCGTAAGAACATATTCTATTCCGGTTTTACCGCAGATATAACGGATATTGTATGTTCCCTCTTCTTCCAGAGAGATGAATGATTTCGTATAATCCACATCCTGTCCGTTCAACGTGGCTTCCAGAATGGAAAAACCGGTAGGAATGGAATAATTCGTAATCATACCTGTTTTCTTTCCGCAGATGGTAAAGGAAAGAATCTTGGTTTCCTGTCCGGAGGCAGAGGTATTAATCGTATATTCTCCGATGTCCCTGATTGTATCCCCCACCAGATTGTACGGCTGTCCGTTTAAATATACGGAAAGCAGCATTCCCTCCGGAACCTGAATGGTTACCGGCTCGTTTACGATCATTCCGTCCGCAACACTGACAGAAAGTTCCTGAAGCCCGTTTTCCACAGGGAAAACATAAGAACGAAGATCGTAGTCGTAATACTCGTTTCCGGTAATGTATTTTCTGGAGGAGTCCGTAATAATGGTGTTGTCTCCGTCCGTAATCGTGTCGTTTATCGGCTCTCCGGTAAATGAATCTATCCTTCCGTAGTAATCGTAATCACTGAAGTCTCCGGTTGCATTTGCGACAATGCTTCCCCAAGGGCATAGCCAAACAAGCAATGCCGTCATTAAACTTCCAATAAATATGATTCTACGTTTACTCTTTTCCACTAGGCCTCCTCTGCCGGTCCGAGAATAATATTATTTCTGGCCTCCACGTCATAATATACTTCGTCCGCTCTGAACATGTGGCTTCTTAAAGCATCCATCTTCATCATGCCGAACTTGTAATACTTGCAGAGGTAACTCGGCGTGTACTTAGTCTTCATCGGGTAATTACCGAAGGATACGATAATGGCATTACCGGTGGATTCCTTGTTGTTTAACTTCTGCAATTCGGAAGGATAAATAAGCGGTCGTACTTGGCTTTGTGCCGATACGGAGAATTCGCCTTCCTTCTGGCTGGTGGATGATGATGTGTTGGCCGTACGCACCGTCATGTTACCGCAAAGTTCGGAGAATTCCTTACAGGTACCGATGTCATTGGATCCAATGAACATCTTCATACCGCAGTTACTCTTTATGATGTCCGCTACCTTTTCACCGTATACGTTGTTTAACTGGGAGTAACTCTGTACCACCATGTTAAACCAGATCTTACGGGAACGGCCTACGGTAATCATCTTATCGAATTTCTCAATCTTGGGCATGTTACCGAACTCATCGAGGATGAAATATACGTTTCTGGGAAGGGAAAGATCCTCTCTGGCCGATGCCACTTTAATGAGCGCTTTATACATACACAGAATGAAAACGGCTGCCAGACCGTGTCTGGTATCTTTTTCATCCGGAATCTTCATAAACAGGGCCGTCGGCTTTTCGGCAAATTCTTCTGCGTGAATGTCCGTTGCAGAGGTAAGTCCGCAGATACCGCGGTCGTTAAACATGTTCAGCTTATCGAAAGTAATGGACATATAGGAAGAAAGAGTGGATTCCGCTGCGGAAAGTACCTGTCTGGATAAGGTATATGCCTGGGACAGTGCGCTTCTTCCTTCAAAGTATCTCTTCAAAGCTGCGAACTCGTTGGTCGAATTGGTTAAGGCCTTGGTAATGTTAAAGAAGTTATATTTTTCCTTGGTCATTCCAAGTTCGGGATCTTCGGAATCTTCCAGCATGGCAAGCGCCATTGCCATGATGATGGATCTTGCACCCTTCTCCCAAACGGGGTCTTTTTCGTTTTCTACGGGGCAGATAACGGATACCAGATCGTTTAAGTCCTCGTACATCTCATCGTAAATCTGCTGCTTCTGAACGGAAATATCATCTTCGCAATGGGAGGCATCCGCATATGCTTTTCCTCTCCATTCTATCCAGACATCACCGTCATTTGCGGGACCGTCCATCTGTTCAAGATGAGGATAATCGCTCATGGAGTCGCGATGTGCCTTAATGTCCTTGCCCATTTGGAGCTGTTCCTGATACATATCGTAAATACCGCCCAGCGGATTCCAACGGCTGGAGGTATAGGTATCTCTTAAGTCAAGTAAAAGGACGTTGTATCCTCTTTCCACAAGAAATTTCGAGTGCAAGGAGAAAAGCTCGCCCTTAGGGTCCGTCATGATCATACTGCTTCCTGCTGCGGATGCACCGAGGAGCTGGATCATGGGGTTGATAAACGTGGTCGTTTTACCGGAACCGGTTGCACCGATTACCAAACTGTGCGCACCGGACATAATATTGATTTTCAAGGTTCCCGATTTATCTTCAAATGCCCTGACGGGAATTCCGTCTTTCTTGCAAGTTGCAAGCGTCTGATAGGTATAGTAAGGGAAATATTTGTCTCTTTCTCTGTCGGTTAAGAAACGGCTGTTTTCAAGAGCGCCTTCGGTTCTTGCTTTTTCACCTTTCTTTTCCTTCATTCCTCCGGAGCTGACGGGCTTAAAGTAATTGATAAACCAAATCATTCCGGCGATGAAAAGAAGAACAAATCCAATACCCCAGGTCCTCCACTCGAGAAGATGGTGCCAGTTAATTACTACTTTCTGACCGGAAATAATGTTGCCCAGATTTTCAAACGCGGTAAAGGCAACCATTCCGAAAACAGCAGCAACAGCGATTCCGACAACAATGTAAATTGCCAGAAACCATGGTCTCATTTCCTTGATTTTTTCCCAGAAATCTTTCATCTTCTGCTCTTACTTTCCTTTATCGAGGTATTCCTGTCTTATGCGTTGTATTTCCGTTCTTATCCGTATAATAAAGTTCAGACGTTACTGCCTGGATATTTCCCGTGGAATAGGTTGATCCCTCATATTTATGAACAATAACATCTTTGCCGAGTATCTTAATACTTCCGTCATATTCCAATCCGCAATCCGACGGAGATGCACCGGGTTTCGAATTCAGGTACCTGGAAGGATTACCGGAAACGGAAAATCCCAAATACATCGATGCACCGGTATGGTTTACCAGTTCCGTTCCGTTCATGCAATATGCATTTCCGACACAAAGATGTCCGTAATTGATAATCTGACAATTCTCCGCTGTCAAACAACTCGGGCTGGTGGCATTCAAATGTCCCGAAGGAAGACCGATTAATACTTTTGCTCCCGAAGAAACAATCAACGATCCTCCTCTAAGTGTAAGGTTACCACCGGCACCTGTCGGGGAAAACGGAATCATAGTGGCGTTCTTATCCACAAGAATGGTTCCTTCACAATCAATCGATCCGTTGTTGTAGAAATTCCCGCGAACGCACAATACAGCGTCCTTTTTAATAGTCAGCTTCTTGCCGTCCAAAAGGAATGTGTTTCCGTTGATGGTCATAATCTGGCCGCTTTCCAACGTAGTATCTCCGATGGCATCATATTCAATTTCTTTTGCGGTCCATATCCAGAAGTCGCCGCATCTCCATCCACCATTGGAACTTCTTCCGTAAACCTTGTTTCCGGAATTGTTAATATGGGTATCATATGCGGCCGTTCGATCGTATGCAAACCACCAGGGAGCGGTATATATAATACTATCAGTATGACTTCTGGCACTACTGTATAGCTGGTCATCTTTTCCCATGAGGCGCCAAGTGTCGCCGCTATCCTCTGCTTTCAGATGATCCCAATAGGTAGTATAAAGATACTTGCCGTTTTCAAACTTTAATTTGTAATGCACGTCACAATAGTTTCCGTAATAATCCTTATGCTTTCCTTCGGTTTGATAAATCAACTGCGGAACACCATCCCGACTGCGGGTGATAAATTTATTACCGCTTTGGTAATCATATGATCTGGTGAAAACAATATACGGGTCATAATTGATATTGGTTCCCTTGAAATCATTGTCACCGACATTACTGCCCTTCATGAAGTAAACGTCATTTCCGCTTTGCCACATGATCATTGCATACGGATCCTTTGGAAGCCAACTGGAATAGTATAATGCCTCTCGTTTCATCCACTCGTAAAGTTTGATTTTCATCCCCTTTGCGTTATCTGCGTTCACGCGCACGGTTCCGTGGGAGCCAAACGTCGTAAGCATAACCAAAAATCCGGTTCCAACAGCCGCAACCAGCGTACGAAGAAGCACGTGTATTCTTTTGTTCTTTAAACTCAGTTTCTTCATTTTCAGTCACCTCTGATGGTAATACCCCGATTTTCGGCAAAAAGTTGCAATTCGTCTGCCGATCCTGTGGGCGGAGCAATTCTCCGCCCGACAGACTCATTTGCAGATTTTAACTTTAAATTACATCTTCTGGATACTTCCGGTGGTTCCGGTCTGATATCCGTTTACCCAGTCGATTAATCTGGGCATTGCAATGTTTAATGCAAGCAGAAGAATGAAGATCAGGGCGAAGCCGATGATTGCATTCTTCAAATGTGCTTTTGCTTTTTCTCTTTCCTGAGGCTCCTCTGCTTTCGCAAATTTAACGCCAAGGATAATAACAAAGATAGAGCCGATTGCACCGACGATACCAAGGAGCGGTCCGGCGAACTGCTTGATCAATTTGATGATCGGCTCTGCAAGAGCGGTTCCCACATCCGTATTGGTGCTGCCGGAGTTTCCGCTCGCCTGAATGCTCATTACGGGCATCATCATTACTGCGTTACTTACAGCAACTCCTGTAAGAAGAAGTTTGCCTTTGATGCTGGTCATGAAATTTTTCATTGTTTTTCCCTCCATTGCTTTTCCGTCCGGCAAGATCAACCGAGGCGAAATTATTTGTATTGTCTTTATTATTTTACTGATTTGTCTGCTGCTTCCAACTTCTCACGAAGCATTTCGCGGCCTCTGTGTAACATGGACTTGACGGTATTCTCCGGCCGTCCCGTAATGGTGGCGATATCCTTGACCGGAACGTCATCCAGGTAGAACAGACTGATCACTTCTCGGTAATCGTCTTTCAACTCGGCCAACGCTTTACGAAGATCCAGAAGTTCCTCCGTTGACACTCCGGATTTGGGATCCGCAACCTGGACTTCCTCAATATCCTCAAAGTTCATCCTTTTGCCAAGCAAATCCTTTGCGCAGTTGATGGTTACCTTAATGAGCCAGGCCTTCCTGTGCTCTTCACTCTCGAATTCTCTGGGTCTTCGAAAGTAGTTTAAGAAAACCTCGGAGTAAACGTCTTGTGCATCCTCCGGTTTCGCAACATATCGCATGGCAATGCGATAGATCATGTCACTATAGGTTTTTACCACGGTTTCGGCGTCCATTAAAGTTTCGATCCTCTGCCTTTCTTTTGCGGAATTTCACCGCTTCGGACTCTGCTTGTACGCAAAAAGGGCATAAACACCCACGTATACACTATGGATTATACACAAAACCGAACAAAAAATAAAGTTTTCCTTAACTATTTAATGCTTATTTTCGTAAAAAATTACATTTTCGGTCCCTGTGGTCCCTTTGCCTTCTCGGCAGAAGGCTCTTTGGGCGCATTTGCCTTCTTTGCGGGCGCCTGTTTGGCAAGCCTCTCCTCGGCCACTCTCGCCTTCCAACAGGTTCTTTCCACCAGTCGCTGCGGAGCCTTGGGCTCTGCCGCAGCCGCTTTTAACAATTCAGAAATTCTCGCGTCATCCATGACTAACCTCCCGGGTCTTTCTTTCCCCGCAAATCAAGACTTTTGCCGGCATTTTGATTTGGGGGAACATACCGTTTCTACCCTTAACACCCCTATGGTTTCAAAAAAGTTGCAAAAATTTTTAAAAATTTTTTATTGCAAAACAGCGGCACGAAAATCGCGCCGCTGCAGGTGTCTGTAAAGATGTGAATTACGCATTCATCACGATGATACCGATGATGGTTAAGAACAAACCGAGGCCGCTCGTAATGATTCCGGCAATGGCCAGACCGAAGCCGGCTTTGATTTTAACGGTGATTTCGTCTGCCTCTGCCATAACCTTACCGCGCAGAACCATGGCCACGACAGCAAAGGCAATTCCCATAAGACCGTAAACGATTCCGTAAATATATACCTGGGCGGAAGCCCCCGTCATGGCAGCTCTGCCATAGCTGTATACGGAATGTCTTCCGAAGGCTGCTCCCACTGCAAGGGAGACAAATCCAAGAAACAGGGTGATCAGCCCCATAAGCAGTGAGGAAATGCCGAAAACCATACCGGTAATCTCTTTACCGGGGCATTTTCTCGGTCCCGTCTGTTCGGAAGGAACAAACTGATTTACCGGGACATTGTTCCATCCGTAAGCGGTCTGGTTGGCCGTAGGATCGAAGGTTGTCTGTGCATAACCCAACTGCGGCTGTGCGTTATAGTCCGGCTGTGCGAAATTTGTCTGTGCCATCGCATTGGGATCCAGCTGTGCGAAATTCGTCTGTGCCACTGCGTTGGGATCGGGCTGAACCGGTGCATTGTTCATCTGATTAAACCCATTGTCCATCTGATTAAATCCATTGTCCATAATTAATCCATCCTCCATAAAACAATTCACTTAAATGTTTCACTTTTTATTCATATTCCGAAAAACCGGAAGAACAACCTAAAACCTGAAATATAATAAATCCATAAAAGTCCGGCGCAGATAGATATACACACCTATCGATACCCCAAGACACAAAGCGCCGATGATGCATCCGGCCAGTGCCGTTCCGAAGCCGATATTGATCATCGGAGTATGTGTTTCGGCTTTGCGTTTTACCGCTGCTTTCATGCAAAAAGCGGGAATCGCAAATGCAACGGCAATTCCCGAAAGAACCGGTATCGCAAGTATGCTTTCCAGTGTGCTCCGGAAATTGAAAAAGACGCTGAACAAATCCTGCACGGCTTCGACGACGTGATGAATCACGACGAAGAAATTAATCAAGGCAATCGTCGCAAAAACCGACGATGTTACACCTAAGATCAATCCCGTGATTTCCAGTCCCATCCGGCGTCCGCCGTTTGGCATTCCCTCGTAATATTCCGGGTAGTATCCGTACTGCACAGAGGAATACTGCGGTACATTATACTGCTGTTCCGGATAGGAATACTGCGGTACACCGTACTGCTGATCCGGATAGGAATACTGCGGTACACTGTACTGCGAATCCGGGTACTGCTGTGGCTCCGGCTCTGTATAATTCGTCTGCATGCCGTCCATAAACTGCTCCTTATAAGTACATGAACTACCTGTACTTTAGCACCTATTATACGAAAAATCAAACGTGCCGTCTTACATGATTGAAAAGACGGAAATGACGCTAAATAAAAGCCCCAGCGCACTGATTGCCAGCGATGGAATGGCCATACCGAATGCGGCTTTGATTTTACCTGTAATCACATCCGCTTTGTGGTATACAAGGCCTCTTAAAACGATGGCTGTAATCGCGCATGCCACATTGATGATGCCAAGCACAATACCTACGGTGATGATCTCAATATCTTCTGTGTAGGTATAGGATGAATACGTCGTATATGTACGTGCCCTGTGACGGTTATAAGAGCTTGCCGCACCGATGCTAGCGAATCCGAAAATGAGTGTAATCAGGCATAAAGTAACCGAAACAATCGCCAGAACCAGGCCCACGACTTCCATTGCCGTGCATCTTTTGCCGTTTGTGGTATCATACTGCGGATACCTAGCCGGACCGTTTTGGAATGCATAGGTAGGTACCGTAAAACCGGGCTGAACCGGCTGTGAATACTCATACGGATTCGGCTGCGCATATCCGGGCTGCATGTATCCGGACTGACCCATATAGCCGGTCTGGTCCATATACCCGGACTGATCCATGTAACCGGGCTGATCCATGTAACCGGGCTGTCCCGTGTAACCGGACTGAGCCGCATAGGGCACTCCCGTCTGCTGCATGAAAGGCTGCCCTGGCTGACCTACATTATTCTGCATGTAAGGCTGCTGCATATTGTTCATCTGATCAAATCCGTTATCCATAATCCGGTTTTCCCCCTTCTTACTGCCGTTTCGGCATTTCCATTCCTTTTAATATCCTACATCTGTCGTCCGGTTTCCTTGCAGATAAAACGCCAGGAATCCTTACACATTCTTTCCAGATCAAATTTCGCTTCCCAGCCGAGTTCCGCTTTGGCTTTGGCCGGATTTGCATAACACTGGGCAACATCACCCGGGCGGCGGGGCTTAATCCGGTACGGCACTTTGACGCCGTTGGCCGCCTCAAATGCTTTTACGATATCCAGAACGGAATATCCCTTTCCGGTTCCCAGGTTGTAGATATGCACACCTTTCTCACCCGTTGCCTTCGGAAGAGCTGCCACATGGCCGAGCGCAAGGTCGCTTACATGAATATAATCCCTGACGCCGGTTCCGTCGGGTGTATCGTAATCATTTCCGAAAACACCAAGCTCCGGAAGCTTACCGACAGCCACCTGCATGATATAAGGCATCAGATTGTTCGGAATTCCGTTCGGAGATTCGCCGATCAAACCACTCTCATGTGCTCCGATGGGGTTAAAGTAGCGAAGCAGTACCACGCTCCAGTCCGGATCGGATACGGTAAGGTCCGTTAAAATCTCCTCGAGCATTAACTTGGTCCTACCGTACGGATTGGTTGCGCCCAGAGGAAAATCCTCGGTAATCGGCACACTCTTGGGTACGCCGTAAACTGTTGCGGAAGAAGAAAAGATGATGCTTTTGCATCCGTACTCCTTCATCATCTCCAGAAGGTTGAAGGTTCCGCTTAGATTGTTCTCATAATACATAAGCGGCTTGGCCACGGACTCACCCACGGCCTTCAGACCTGCGAAATGGATCACCGAATCAAATTTGTTTTCTTCGAAGATCGGACGAAGCTCTTCCTTCACCGTCATGTCTGCTTTATAAAATTTCGGCCGGACATTTGTGATCTTTTCAATTTTGTCCAACGCCTCTTCTTTGGAATTGTAAAGGTTATCAAAAATGACTACCTCGTGACCTGCATTGATCAGCTCGACGCAGGTATGCGAACCGATATAACCGGTTCCTCCGCTGACTAAAATCTTCATTTTCGTCCTCCTTTTTTCTTGACTTTGTAGGTCAATGAGTATTGATATTTGGTGCTGCTTAAGCATTTGTTACACTTATTAAATCATGTTTTAATATTTTCTACTCTACCGTGGCTGAAATTCCGGTTACCGCTCCGGCCGTCTTAACAATAAGTCCGACATCCGAAACCGTTGCTCCGGAAGCAACCGTTGAATTGTAGGATTCGGGGGTAATCGTAATCACATTTCCGGATACGGAAGACTTTCCTCCCCAGATATTATCCACACTCGGAGAGGTGCCCATATCCAGTTTCACGGTCCAGGTATCCCGATTTGTCGTTCCGCTGTTCGTAATCTTAACGGAAAGCTGCGTGCAGACCGCACCGCTTTCGTTCCAGGTATTGTCTGCGGATACGGAAACGGAAAGATTTCCGTTCGCGCTGACTTTAACCGTAGGGCCCTGCGGATTGTTTCCGCCGTCGGTAGTGCTGCCCTGCGCTTTTACACTGGGAGCCTTGCCCTTGCCTAAATTGGATCCCTGGTCGGAATGCGTATTAAAGACCGATACCAGCCATTTGCCGGATTCGGACAACTCCTCGTAACTCCAGCCGGCCGTTTTGTTGCAGGAGGCGGAAATCAGCGATGAGGATTCGTTTTTGTTGGATAAATTCCATGCCACGAATCCGATACCGTACTGATCCAGCAGTTTAATCCAGGTATTGGCCTCGGAAACATTATTGTTTCCGTTACCGGATGCATCACAGATGGAAAACTCGGAGATCAGCACAGGGAATCCCGCATCCTCAGCGGTCTTTACCTTGTTCCGGATATTGTCCTTATGTGTATCCGCATAGAAATGAACAGCATATACGATATTTTTCTGGTTTTTAATCGGATCCTTGATGGCAACGTCCACATCCTGGGACCAGGTGGGTGTTCCAACTATGATAATCGCATCGGGCGCATTTGCGCGAATCACGGGAATGATCTCCTCGGCATACGATTTTACACTTGCCCAGCTCGTTCCTCCGTTCGGCTCGTTGCAGATTTCGTAAATCACGTTTTTGTTCTGTGCATATTTCTTTGACATTTCCGCAAAGAATGCCTTGGCCTCGTCCTTGTATACATTCGGATCAAGGTCATGCAGGATATGCCAGTCGATGATGGCATACATACCCGCATTGGTGCAGTAATCCACACCGTTGGTTACCAGTTTCTTTAAATTGTCTTTGTTACCGCCGGTACAGTATCCCTCTCCCTCTGCGGTATACATTGCAAGACGAAGGGTATTGGCTCCGAAATCATCGCGGAGCGAATAAACGGCATCCTGGTTTACGTACTGAGGAAACCAGCCGAGACCATGTGTGCTGACACCGCAGATCTGGAATGCTTTTCCGTTCTCATCCACGATATGATTGCCCGAAACGGCAAGTGCCCCGTGCAGTTCAAGAGGTGTTTTGCCGGTTTTTTCTTCCTCGGCAACTTCCGTCGTCTGTTCGGAAGCTTCTTCGGAAACTTCTTCGGATTTCACTTCGCTCTGAGGCTCCGTTTCGGAGGTTTCTTTCACTTCTTCGGAGAATTCCTCGGATGAGCGTATCACTTCGGAAACAACCTGGGGTGTTTTTGTATTCTTCTTTTTCTGCGAAATAATGAAAACAACCACAACGGCCGTCATCAGCAGAATGACCGCTGCGATATAGATTATCATACGGATCACCTTCGGGTCGAATTTCTTTGCAGGCTTCTTTGAATTATCCGTATTCTCCGTATCTGTGGTATTGTTGGTATTCTTTTCTTCGCTCAAAACATGCCTCTTTCCGACTTGAATCTAATTGCTATTCTGCGCCTTCTTTGCCGCCTCTTCTTCCTCACGAATCCGGTCCAGCTCTTTAATGGCTTCTTCGGTTTTCTTTCTGTGACCTTTTCCGAAAAGGTTTCTGACTTTGCCTTCGGTTCCGTCCTTAATATGCACAATATTCTCCCTGTGCTTCAGAATGATCACCAGACTTGCGATCGCAAGAATGATCGCGCCTGCCAGGTCATCACGCCAGAAATAAAAGAATAACGGCGCCGACAGGGCAGTGATAAAGGTTCCGACAACCAGATAGTTTGTGATAAATGCAAGGGATATGATAACGACCGCAAGCACAACCGCAAACGGAAAGCACAGTCCCGCCACGGAACCGATAAAGGTTGCAAATCCTTTTCCGCCACGGAATTTTAAATAAAACGGAAAAATATGTCCGAGCGTAACGCTAGTTGCAGCCACATATGCGATTGCCGGAAGATCCGGTGCGAAGAAACGGGTCAGGAGCACTGCTCCAATGCCCTTTGCAATATCCACCACACCTACCAAAAGTCCGAATTTCCAACCCAAAACCACAGTCGTATTGGATGCACCGAGGTTACGGGTAGCCGTTTTCTTTAAGTCGACTTTTTTAATCCTACTAACCACGTAGGACGTCGAAAAACTTCCCATGAGGTATGCGACCAGCGCCACCACTAGATAGGGAATAAACGTAAGCATGCTTTACTCCTCCTGGTTACGGTAATCCGTAACTCGTTTGGTCTTCTTCTCGCTTCGGGGCAGTGTTCCCACGGGAACGATCGTAACTCTCGGAGTTACGCCGACATAGGTCTTAAATACATATGCGATATTCTTCGCCATATCCTCGAAACGGACTCTTCCTTCTCCTTCGACGGTAAGCAAGAAGACGTCACAGTTTTTGTCATCTTCGTGTGCAAGGGTAACGCGGTATTCGCTGGTTGCACCGTCCACCTTGGCAAGCATCTCCTCCACCTGGCTCGGGAACATGTTTACGCCGTGGATCTTAAACATATCGTCGCTTCTTCCCTTGATAACATCCAGTCTCGGATATTTGCATCCGCACTTGCACTCTCCGGGAACGATACGGGACATATCGTGCGTACGGAAACGAAGCAACGGAGCTCCTTCTTTCACCAAAGTGGTGATTACGATCTCCCCTTCTTCACCGTCGGGAACGTTCTCACCGGTGACCGGATCGATGATTTCAATGTAAAGATAATCGTCAAAGCAGTGCATTGCACGCTCTCCGGGGCAGTTGATGCCGATACCGGGGCCGTAGATTTCGGTTAATCCGTAAATATCGAACAGTTCGATGCCAAGACCGTCATGAATGGTCTGACGCATTTTATCGCTCCATCTCTCGGACCCGATCACGCCCTTGGTTAAATGGATCTGGTCACGGATGCCCCTTCTGTTGATCTCTTCGGAAAGAAGAAGCGCATACGAAGAGGTTGCGCAAAGAACGGTGCTCTTTAAATCGATCATCATCTGAATCTGTTTCTCGGTATTACCGGGGCCCATGGGTACTGCCATGGCTCCCAGACGCTCACAGCCGGCCTGAAACCCGATGCCGGCCGTCCAGAGGCCGTAGCCCGGTGTAATATGAATACGGTCTTTATTGGTGATGCCTGCCATTCTGTAGCAGCGCTCAAACATGATGGCCCAGTCTTCCACATCCTTTTTGGTGTAAGGGATGATAACCGGTTTGCCCGTGGTTCCCGAAGATGAATGGATACGTACGACCTCCTCGTCCGGAACGGCCTGGATGCCGAGAGGATATGCATTTCTTAAGTCCTCCTTGGAAGAAAAGGGAATCTTATAGAAATCTTCTTCGGAATTGATTTCCGTAAGGCCCATTTCACGATACATTTTGCCGTAGTAGGAATCACCTGCCACAAGGCGTTTCACCTGTTTGTCAATTAACTGAAGCTGCTCTTTGCTGGGTTTCATACTGTACTCCTTAATATGATTTATTGCGTTTATCTTCGATTTCCTTTTTCAGGGCATTAATCTGTTCCACTTCTTCGACGGTAAGCTTTCTTTGCAGGATCTCCTCTTTACCCTCTGCAAGCGCCGGATTCTTTTCTTTCTCTTCCGCGCCCGCCTGCAGGCCTGCTTTAAATGCCTCGATATTTTTATCGACAAATGCCGCTTTCACGGTGGAACGGATGGTATCCAACATGTCTTCTTCGGTAAAATCGATAAGACCTGCACCCTGTGCCACACCGAGAACCGCCACATTGAAGAACTTGGTGCTGCCCAAAGACTCGCATAATGCGCCGTCGTTTACCATGATACATTTGTCTATTGTACTACGTAAGTAGGCGATCATTTCCGTTCCCGTATATCCGGAAGGATTCAGGGATTCGGTAACGGGAAGGATCACGGATGTATTAACGATCAGTGCTCCGTTTTCCTTCAAATACGGCAGATTTCTGACAGCTTCCGACGGTTCGAACGCTATGATCAAATCCGCGCAGGACTTTGGAATCAGGGGTGAATACACATCATCACCGATCCGCACATGACTCGTAACAGGGCCGCCTCTTTGTGCCATACCGATGGTTTCCGCGGAATGAACCGTCCGGTCCGCTCTTCCGGCCGCTGCCGCAAGTAGCTTGGAAGCAAGCACCGTTCCCTGTCCTCCGACACCGCAAAGTAAGATATTATAGGACATCAGTGCACCTCCTTTTCGATTGCGCCCACCGGGCAAACCTGTGCGCAAAGCGTACAACCGGTGCACATCGCGGAATCTATGGTTACTGCCCCGTCAACAATACTGATTGCCGGACAGCCGATTTCACGAATACAGCTTTGGCAGCCGATGCAGTTTTCGTTAATCCTGCATTCTGCTTCCTTCTTAACGATCGCTACACAAGGGGACTTAAAGATGATTGCTTTTACGCCCTTGCACTCCGCACATTCCGAAACAGCCTTCTTAGCCGCCTCCAAATCCAGAGGATTAACGGTCAGTACTTTCTCTATGCCCATACCGCGTAAAACTCCCTCAATGGGAATTTTATTCACAACATCACCCATCATATTGATTCCGGTTCCCGGATGAGGCTGATGGCCGGTCATTGCGGTCGTGGAATTATCCAATACGCAGAGAATCAGATCCGCGTTGTTGTAAATTGCATTGGCTACACCCGTCATGCCGGAAGCGAAGAAGGTCGAATCCCCGACAAATGCGAAATTCACGCAATCCTCATCCGTCCAGTGAAGGCCCTGCGCCATGGTGATTCCGGCGCCCATGCAAAGGCAGGTATCCACCATATCGAGCGGCATCGCATTACCAAGGGTATAACATCCGATATCTCCGGAGAAATTGGCTTTCTTCCCCTTCATTGCCTTCTTAACCGCATAGAAACTTGCTCTGTGCGGGCAGCCTGCGCAAAGAACCGGCGGCCGCATCGGCGGCTTAGGAACATTCACGGCACTCTCATTTCCGAGCAACTGGCCTTTGATCTGTTCGATTTTATGAATAAATTCCTCGTCTTTCGGACTGACTTCTTTCAGGAAAACACCGATTGCTTCGGCAACATCTTCCGAGGTATTCTCTCCCGCAAGAGGAGAATTTCCGGTATGTTTGCCGAGTACACGGTAGGTAAGATGGTGCTTGCCCGCAAGTAACAGAAGTTCCTCTTCCAGGTACGGGAAAAGTTCCTCGCAAACGAGTACTTCTTCCACTCCTTTCAGCGCATCCAGAAGGAATTTCTCCGGAAGCGGATGCGGCGTGGCAACATGAATGAGTTTGACATCGGTTCTCTTTTGCAGATACTCCTTGGCATATGCATAGCTTACACCACCTGCCACGATGGCTTTTTTACAGCCTTCGTCTCCGGCAACCGTATTACATTTGTAGTTTGAAAAATCATCCCCGATCTGCGGATTTCGCTTCTCGATCATTTCATGATTCATTCGGGACAGACGCGGGAAAATGACAAATCGTTTGGAATTCTTGACAAAGCCTGGAATTTCCTTCGGTTTAACGGTTTCATCATATTCAATATTCGCATATGCATGATCAATTCTGGTGGTCGGGCGGAAAAGCACCGGCGTTTTGTATTTCTCGGAATACTCAAACGCATCCTGAATCATCTGATATGCTTCCTCGACGCTACTTGGATCGAATACCGGAATTCTGCAGTATTTGGCAAACAGTCTGGTATCCTGCTCCGTCTGCGAGGAGATCGGTCCGGGATCGTCGGCCGAAACCACAACCAGGCCGCCTTCTACTCCGACATACGCAAGTGACATCAACGCATCGCTTGCTACGTTCAGCCCCATCATTTTCATGGTGACCATGCATCTTGCTCCTGCATAGGAAGCACCTGCTGCCACCTCCATGGCTGCTTTTTCATTGATGGACCATTCTACGTGGATGGCCTTATCGGGATTATGCTTTGCAACGGTCTCGATGATCTCCGAGGAAGGGGTTCCCGGATATCCGCAGACCACATTTACTCCTGCGGCAATTGCACCAAGGGCGATGGCCGCATTTCCCATCACATACTCTTTTTTCATCATTTGCTCCAAAATTTCGTAAAGTAGGCCTTTCAAGCCAAAGTATATTATATCACAGTTGCGACAAATAACATAGTTCGGATACGAAATACGGCGGATGGAAACCTTTCGTCTCCTCTCCGCCGAAATCTGCTTTCCTGTTTGCGCAAGTCCGCGTATTTATGCCATAATCGCCGTCTTTACCGCCTTTGTAAATTCACCGATCATTTCCGGTGCATTCTTTCCTTCCTTTTCCAGGATGCGGATGATCGCGGAACCGATGATGGCACCGTCGGAAATGCCGGCCATTTTGGCTGCCTGCTCCGGACCCGAAATTCCGAAACCGATGGCGCAGGGTGTATCGGTATTGGCACGGATAACGGACACGATCTTCGGTAAATCCGTTGTAATCTCGCTTCTCATGCCGGTTACACCAAGGCTTGATACCACATAGATGAATCCTGTGGCTTCCTTTGCGATCATGGCGATCCGGTCTTCGGAAGTCGGTGCCACGAAGGAGATCAGATCCACGCCGCAAGCCTTGCAAAGCGGCAGGAATTCTTCTTTTTCCTCATACGGAAGATCCGGGAGGATCAGTCCGTCGATTCCGATTTCCTTACAGGTGTTTATAAATTTCTCCGCATCGTAAGAATATACAACATTGGCATATGTCATGAAGCAGAGTGCGATATCCGTTTCCCTGCGGATTTCCCTGACCAGATCAAACACTTTATCCGTGGTGACTCCGCCGGAGAGAGCTCGCAGATTGGCGCCCTGAATGACAGGACCTTCCGCCGTCGGATCGGAGAAGGGAATTCCGAGTTCCACAATATCCGCACCGTTTGCCGCCATCTCAAGAACGGCTTTTTTGGTGGTTACCAGATCCGGATCCCCGCAGGTAATGAAGGGGATAAATACTTTTCCGTTTGCAAATGCATTCTTAATTCTGCTCATTATTCGTAAATCTCCTCTCCTCTGTATCTTGCGATGGCTGCGCAGTCCTTATCGCCGCGCCCCGAAACTGTAATGACGATGATTTTATCTTTCTCCATTGTGGGTGCAATCTTCATGGCATGTGCAACTGCATGTGCGGACTCGATGGCGGGAATGATGCCCTCGGTCTTTGCCAGATATTCAAATGCCTGTACGGCTTCCTCGTCGGTGATTGCCACATATTCCGCACGGTGAATATCATGAAGGTATGCGTGTTCCGGTCCGATTCCCGGATAATCAAGGCCTGCGGAGATCGAATATACCGGTGCGATCTGTCCGAACTGATCCTGGCAAAAATACGACTTCATACCATGGAAAATTCCCAGCCTTCCGGTATTGATGGTTGCCGCCGTTTCAAAAGTGTCGATTCCTCTTCCGGCTGCCTCACATCCGATCAAAGCCACTTCTTTGTCTTCAATAAAATGATAGAAACTTCCGATCGCATTGGATCCGCCGCCGACGCAGGCAATGACCGCATCGGGAAGTCTTCCTTCCGCCTCAAGCATCTGTTCTTTAATCTCCTTGGAGATAACCGCCTGGAAATCACGTACGATGGTAGGGAACGGATGCGGTCCCATAACGGAACCCAGACAGTAATGCGTATCTTCGATCCGGTTCGTCCACTCACGCATTGCCTCGGATACCGCATCCTTCAGGGTTGCGGTTCCGCTTTTGACCGGAATGACTTCCGCGCCGAGAAGGCGCATTCTGTATACATTAAGCGCCTGGCGCTTCGTATCTTCCTCGCCCATGAAGACCACACATTCCATACCCATAAGTGCCGCCGCCGTTGCGGTTGCAACGCCGTGCTGGCCGGCTCCGGTTTCCGCAATGAGTCTGGTTTTGCCCATTTTCTTTGCAAGGAGTGCCTGTCCGAGTACGTTGTTGATCTTATGTGCTCCGGTATGATTTAAGTCTTCACGCTTTAAATAAATCTTCGCACCGCCCAAATCCTCGGTCATTTTCTTTGCGTAATATAATCTGGACGGACGATTTGCATATTCGTTAAAAAGCTTCGACAGTTCCTCGTTAAACTCCGGATCGTTTTTATAATGATTGTATGCTTCCTCGAGCTCGATCACGGCATTCATCAGGGTTTCCGGGATATACTGTCCGCCGTGTATTCCGAATCTTCCGTTTGGATTTGTCATGGTGTTTCCTCCTTATCTGCCTGCATAACTTCCTGCATAAATTTCTGCATCTTGACCGGATCTTTCCGGCCGTCTGTTTCGATTCCCGAACTGACATCCAGTGCATACGGATGGTAAGCATCTATCGCTTCTTTGGCATTCTCCGGGCTTAGTCCGCCTGCCAGGAAATACGGCCGGGTCACTTTCGTTAAGATCTCCCAGGAAAAACTCGCTCCCGATCCCGTACCGGAATCCAGTAAAACGAAATCCGCAGCGGATGCATTTGCCTCGTCGATCTTTGTTTCATCCTTTACGACAAAAGCCTGTATAACGGGGATTTGTGTAACGGATTTCAGGCTTCGGATGTATTCTCCATCCTCCGACCCGTGTAGTTGGATATAATCCAGTCCGCATGCGTTTGCCGTATCTGCCACGAAATGTACATCCTGATTTAAGAAAACTCCAACCGTTTGAATTCGTTCATCGAGCTTACTCTTCATCTCTCTTACCGCTTCGGCACTTACCGTACGCCTGCGGTTTTCGGCAAAGATAAAACCGACGAAATCCGGCTTGACCGCATTGGCCGTAAGAATATCTTCCGGACGCATCATTCCGCACATTTTTACTTTTGTGCCTTGTTTTTCCATACTCACTCCCGCTTACGGATTACCCCTTCAGTTCCTTTAACTTTTCGGTCTTATCGGCTGCGCGCATCATGGTCTCTCCAATCAATACCGCATCCACTCCGATCTCCTTAAGTGCCCTGATATCTTCCGCAGTTTTGACACCGCTTTCCGAAACAAAAATGACATCCTTCGGGATCAGCGCACGTAACCTTCTGCTGTTTTCGTTGCTGACGGAGAAATCCTTCAGGTTACGGTTATTGACACCGATGATCTTTGCCCCGACGGAAAGAGCGAGTTTGACTTCCTCTTCGTCATGTGCTTCCACCAGTGCACTAAGACCGAGAGTATCACAAATCTGCATATAATTCTTCAAAGTTTTCTCATCCAGAATCGCACAGATGAGAAGGACCGCACTTGCACCGAGAAGTCTTGCTTCATAGATCATATATTCATCCACCGTAAAATCCTTGCGAAGGCAGGGTATGTTTACGGCACCTGCGATTTCCTCGAGATATTTTTTATCTCCCAGGAAATACTTCGGCTCGGTCAGCACGGAAATGGCATCCGCGCCTGCTTTTTCGTATGCTTTGGCGATGTTTAAATAATCGAAATCCGGTTCGATCAGGCCCTTCGAGGGAGATGCTTTCTTGCATTCGCAAATGAATGCAATGTCCGGATTGGCGCGAAGCGCACGGCTCAGTGCAAAATCTTTCGCGGGAAGGGATAACGCCAGGTCTTTTACCTTGGATAGGGAAACGATTTCCTTCTCCTTCTCCACTCTGATATGTGTATCCGCTGCAATTTGCTCCAAAATATTCATCGGTTGCTGACCTCAATAAATTTCTCCAGTAACTGCATAGCCTTGCCGGAATCGATGAGCTCGGCTGCCAGTTCAACGCCTTCTTTAAAGCTTTCTGCCTTGTCATTGATGTAGAGTGCTGCGCCTGCGTTAAGCAGTACGGCGTCTCTCTTCGGTCCCTTTGCTCCGTTTAAAATATCGCGCGTAATCTGTGCGTTTTCTTCGGGAGTGCCGCCCTTTAAATCTTCTTTGGTGCAGCGACTAAATCCGAATTCTTCCGGAGTGATCGTATAATATTTAAACCATCCGTCCTTGAATTCGCAGATGCTGGTCGGTGCACTTAAGGAAATCTCATCGAGTTTTTCCTGACCGTATACAACCATTCCGCGCTCCACGCCCAAGTTGATCAGTACCTGTGCCAGAGGCTCTACCAGATATTCATCGTATACACCGAGTAAATATCTCTTCGGAGAAGCCGGATTGGTAAGCGGTCCGAGGATATTAAATACGGTACGGAATCCCAGCTCTCTGCGGATGGCTCCGACATATTTCATCGAAGAATGATATTTCTGTGCGAAGAAGAAGCAAATGCCGACTTCATTTAAAAGTTCCACACATTTCGCGGGATCCTGGTCGATGTTAACTCCCAGTGCTTCGAGGCAGTCAGCCGTTCCGCAAAGGGAAGATGCTGCGCGGTTTCCGTGCTTGCTAACCTTGACACCGCCTGCTGCCGCAACAATGGCGGAAGTGGTGGAAATATTGAAGCTGTGTGCGTTGTCTCCGCCGGTGCCGACAATTTCAAAAATATCCAGATCGGTTTCCACCTTGGTTGCATGATCTCTCATGGCTGCGGCACAACCTGCGATCTCATCGGTCGTCTCCGCCTTGGCGGATTTGGTGGAAAGGGCGGAAAGGAAGGCCGCATTCTGCGTCTGTGAAGTCTCTCCGCTCATAATCTCATTCATAACCGCATATGCTTCATCATACGTTAAATCTTCTTTGTTTACAATCTTTACAATGGCTTCCTTAATCATGATGTTTTGCCTCCTTTAAAAAGTTCTGAATCATTGTTTTACCTTCGGGTGTCAAAATCGATTCCGGATGAAACTGCAATCCGTAGATCGGATATTCTTTATGCTGTACCGCCATAATCTCGCCCTCCGTTGTCAGGGCCGTAATCTCTAAGCATTCCGGTAAAGTTTTCTCATCGGCTGCCAGAGAATGGTACCTTGCCACTTCGAATTCGTCGGGGATTCCGTCGAAGATCGGACAATTAGCGGTTTTGCGTACAACGGATGTTTTCCCGTGCATCAGCCTGCTCGCATATGTTACAACTCCGCCGAAGGCTTCGCAGATTCCCTGGTGCCCTAAGCAGATGCCCAGGGTCGGGATTTTCTTTCCGAGTCTGAGTGCCACTTCTTCAATGACACCTGCCTCTTTCGGTCTGCCGGGTCCCGGCGATAATACAATGCCGTCGGGGTTTAATTTCTCAATTTCTTCCACCGTAAGTTCATCGTTGCGGATGACTTTGATGTCTGTTTCGAATTCTCCCAAATACTGGTATAGGTTATAGGAGAAGCTGTCGTAGTTATCGATTAAAAGTATCATTCTTCCTCCTCCCCTGCGGCCTGCAGTGCATTTAAAACGGCTCTTGCTTTATTTAAACATTCCTGATATTCGGTCTCCGGTACGGAGTCTGCGACGATTCCCGCGCCGCTTCGGATGAAGACCCTGCCGTTCTTTTTATAAGCGATCCTGATGGCGATGCAGGTATCCATGTTTCCGGAAAAATCGATGTATCCGATCGCGCCTCCGTAAATACCTCGTTTGTTGTTTTCCAGTTCTCCGATCAGCTGGCAGGCTCTGATCTTGGGCGCTCCCGATAAAGTTCCTGCGGGAAGGACTGCGGAAATGGCATCCAGTGCATCCTTATCATCCCTGATTTCACCCCTTACCGTGGATCCGATATGCATTACGTGGGAATAATGCTCCACACTTCTTAATTTCTCCACGGATACGGTTCCGAATTTACTGATCCGTCCGAGGTCGTTTCTTCCAAGATCCACGAGCATGTTATGCTCGGCCAGTTCTTTTTCATCTTTTAAAAGTTCACGCTCGAGTGCTTCGTCCTCTTCTTTGGATCTGCCTCTCGGTCTGGTGCCCGCCAGGGGGAATGTGTGAAGGACTCCGTCTTCGAGTTTCACCAGAGTCTCCGGTGATGCGCCCGCTACTTCCACGTCGGTTCCGGAGAAGTAGAACATGTACGGCGAAGGATTGATGGTGCGCAATCTTCTGTAAGTTTCAAAAAGGCTTCCTTCGAACGGAGCGCTTAAACGGTTGGATAAAACAATCTGGAAAATATCGCCCTCTTTGATGTAGTGCTTTCCTTTTTCCACCATTGCGCAATACTCTTCTTTGCCGAACAGCGCTTCCACCTCACCGGTAATGCGTCCGGGCTTTTCTTCTTTCTTGGTGCCGGTCTTTAAGAGTTTCGCCATCTGCTCAAGTTCCATTTTGGCTTTGTTATATGCTGTTTCCGGATTCTTAAGGGAAACATTTGCGATTAAGATGATCTTCTGGGTGACGTTGTCAAATGCAATGACTTTGTCAAAAAGCATCAGATCCACATCTTTGAATTTCTCCGCATCCATTACGCTACACTCTACGGTAGGCTCGGCGTATTTGAGGTAATCATAGGCAAAATAGCCGACGAGCCCACCGTGGAAAGGAGGAAGTGTATCTATTTTCGGACTTTTATATTCCGCAAGGATTTGTCTGATTACGGTGGAAGGATCAGCACCTTCCATAACGATGTCACCGGCCTTTAATTTGCCGTCGATGCAGGTGATCTCCATCTTCGGATCATATCCCAGGAAGGTAAATCTGCCCCAGACTTCGCTGGCCTTTGCCGATTCAAGCATGTAGCAGTGCGTTGAGACGTTTTTTAAGATTCTCATGCATTCGATCGGCGTGATGAAATCCGATAAAATCTCACTGCTTACAGGTACGACGGAGTATTCCTTCGTCTCGGCAAATCTCTTTACATCTTCCAGTGTCGGTGTGATTTTCATGGCTTATCCCTCCATATTCAGTGTGCAAATTGCAATAAAAAAGTCCTCGACAGAGTCTGACTCTGTCAAGGACGAATGTGTGCTTTCATCACCTATCCGCGGTGCCACCTTGATTCACGGTTTGACCCGTGCGCTTTACAGGATACCTTCATATCCCAGGCAACTAACGTATGCCTCACGTTGCAGAATACTCTGTAATTGCTTACATTTGACTGCACCCTCCGCGGTCCATTTGACAAACTGTTTCGTGCTCACTTCTCAGCGCCGTGAACTCTCTGTATCGGCATACCTGCCTTTATCTCCGCTTCATCGGTTTAAATTATTAAACTACAATGGAATTTAGCAAATTTTAATTCTTTTGTCAATAGTCTGTATCAGATTCTTTTCGATACAGGATTATCGTCAGTGCAACGAATACCGCTACCATGACACCGAAAACTGCTTCTGCAATATATGTGTTGTATAATTTGGAGACGATTACAACGACTCCGTCAAACAGTGCATGCAGTAAAATTGCGGTAATCAGAAGAATCGGCTTCTTTCCTCTTGCCGCCCGGTATACCAGGTAAGAAAGGCAGATCTGAAGGGCGATTGCAAGGGTTCTTTCGATGGCACTTAAGAAAAAGTCTCCGCTCGGTGTGGTCCATAATGCGGAAATCTGGCTTAAGCCCAGTTCTTTTTCGGCATCGGACATCGTTGCAAACATGCTGTAAATACTTCCTGAATTGATCATTGCCGCAACAATGAGATTCGATACCATGGTTACACCAACCAGCAGAATGGCTTCCGCTCCGCCGTGTCCGACACCGTACATTAAAGCGTTTTCCTTGCGAAGGTGCTTTTTCATCAGCGTTTTCATCGCAATGAAACGTCCGATTTCCTCAAACACACCTGCTGCCAGTCCGCCATATAATGCGTACAGAAGAAGGTTTCCGGTAATCGTATCCCCCGTTGCGCTAAGGATGATCCGCTTTACGATGGATTCCAGGATCAGGGCAAATACAATCATGACTCCCGCGCCGATAAAAAGCGACGGAATCCACGCCTTGGTCTTTTTCCTGATAATGATTGCCAATACAATCGGAAGCAGAATCGAAACCAGCCCGGCCACAACCATTCCAACAATTGATAATCCGGGCACCTGCCCGATTTGAAGTTCTTCCATAATACCCTCCTGAATTCTCCTACGAAGGTTATTATATCATCTTTTTATGTTTGTGTCTGTTTCTTTGATAAATGCTTTATTCATTCCAAAAACCCCGCATCTCCATATCCGGAAATGCGGGGTTTTGAATTTCTAAATCATTTTTATTGTTGGGTAAAAACTATACAATACCCTGTGCCTTCATAGCGTCAGCTACTTTTAAGAAGCCTGCGATGTTTGCACCTGCAACATAGTCGCCTTCCTTGCCGTACTTCTTAGCAGCATCGTCAAGATTGTGGAAGATGTTAACCATGATCTGCTTTAACTTAGCGTCTACTTCTTCGAAGGTCCAGGAAAGTCTCTCGGAGTTCTGGCTCATCTCAAGTGCGGAAGTAGCTACACCACCTGCATTAGCAGCCTTGCCGGGAACGAAGAGAACTTTGTTCTGCTGGATGTACTGGGTAGCTTCCAAAGTGGTAGGCATGTTAGCGCCTTCGCAAACAGCGATTACGCCGTTGGCAACAAGTGCCTTTGCATCATCGAGGTTAAGTTCGTTCTGGGTTGCGCAGGGAAGTGCGATATCAACCTTAACGCTCCACTGATTGGTACCCTCGGTAGCCTTGTCATGATACTGAGCGGAAGGTCTCTTTGCAGCGTACTCGGTAAGACGTGCACGGTTAACTTCCTTAACTTCCTTAAGAAGTGCAACATCGATTCCTTCGGGATCATATACCCAACCGGTGGAATCGGAGCAGGTAACAGGCTTAGCACCTAACTGCTGTGCCTTCTGAATAGCATAGATGGCAACGTTTCCGGAACCGGATACCGCACAGGTCTTGCCTGCTATATCGATGCCGTTGGATTTTAACATTTCCTGCGTCATATAAAGAAGTCCGTAACCGGTAGCTTCGGTTCTTGCCAGAGATCCGCCGTAGGAAAGGCCTTTTCCGGTAAGAACTCCTTCATAAAGTCCGGTCAGTCTCTTGTACTGTCCGTACATGAAACCGATCTCTCTTGCGCCGGTTCCGATGTCACCTGCGGGAACGTCGGTATCTGCGCCGATATATTTGTGAAGCTCAGTCATAAAGCTCTGGCAGAATGCCATAACTTCTCTGTCGGATTTGCCCTTGGGATCGAAATCGGAACCACCCTTACCGCCGCCGATGGGAAGGCCGGTTAAGGAGTTTTTGAAGATCTGCTCAAATCCTAAGAATTTAATGATGCCAAGGTTTACGGAAGGATGAAGTCTTAAACCTCCCTTGTAAGGTCCGATTGCGGAATTGAACTGAACTCGGAATGCATTGTTTACCTGCACCTGTCCCTTATCATCAACCCAGGGAACGCGGAAAAGGATCTGTCTTTCCGGTGTTACAAGTCTTTCCAGTAATGCATCCCTTCTGTACTCTTCTTCGTTTGCTTCGATTACAACGCGAAGGGATTCCAGAACTTCCTTTACTGCCTGATGGAATTCAGGCTGTGCCGGATTCTTTGCTACGACATAATCGTAAATCTCGTCAACATATGACATGGCTTTGTCCTCCTTTTTATTATGCTTCCGCACCCTGAAGACCCCTGCCTTAAGTGATGACGGAAAACTTTATCGCTTTAACCAACTAAAACCACAGAAAATTATAATTCCATTTTTTTTGCATTGCAATAAAAAAGTGAGGAAAATCTTGAAAAATTCATATTTTCCTCACATAAAACCTTAATCGAAATCCTGATACGTACCTTTTCTTTTCAAACGAAGTCTCGACATTTCTCTCTCGATACGCAGACGGCTTTGCTTGAATTCCCTGATACTCTGCTGCCGGAGCATTTCTTCCTGTTCCTCTTCCATGGCCCTTCTTGCACGGTTTTCATCGATCTCTTCCGGCCTCTCCGCCGTGATTGCAAGAATCAGAACCTGATTGTCTTCCATCAGGAATGTTCCGTTACTGATGGCTGCATACTGCTTGCCCTCGTCGGGAACGGTAAATTCCAGAATTCCCGGAACGATGGCCGCAATCGTATTCTGATGGTCCGCAAGGATTCCGTAATGTCCGTCCGAGATGGGCAGAATCAGGGATTCACAGGGACCGTCATAGAATGTTTTTTCCGCTGTCAGAATTTTTAACTCGAATGTTTTCAATCAGATTTCTCCCTTGGAGATCTTCTCTGCCTTTAAGAAGGCATCTTTCAGTGTTCCCACGTTATAGAAAGCAGCTTCGGGAAGGTCATCCACCTTGCCGTCCACAATGGCCTTGAATCCGCGCAGGGTTTCTTTGATCGGCACATACTTTCCTTCCATGCCGGTAAATTTCTCTGCCACGAACATCGGCTGGGATAAAAATCTCTGCGCTTTACGTGCACGCTTAACCGTAAGCTGATCCTCGTCGGAAAGCTCTTCCATACCGAGGATGGCAATGATATCCTGCAGTTCTCTGTACTTCTGTAAAGACTCCTGCACCTTTCTGGCTACTTCGTAATGCTCATCACCGACAAACTCGGGCGCAAGAATTCTCGAAGAGGATTCCAGCGGATCCACCGCGGGGTAAATACCCTGCTCCGCAACCTTACGGGAAAGTACCGTGGTCGCATCCAGGTGGGTAAATGTCGTTGCAGGCGCCGGGTCGGTTAAGTCATCCGCAGGCACATATACAGCCTGAACGGAAGTTACGGAACCGCGTCTCGTGGAAGTAATTCTCTCCTGCAGGGCGCCCATTTCCTCTGCCAGGGTCGGCTGATAACCAACGGCGGAGGGCATACGGCCGAGCAGTGTGGATACCTCGGAACCGGCCTGAACGAAACGGTAAATATTATCAATAAACAAAAGTACGTCTTTTCTTTGTTTGTCACGAAAATACTCTGCCATGGTAAGTCCGGAAAGAGCAACTCGCATACGTACGCCGGGTGCTTCGTTCATCTGTCCGAAAACGAGAGCCGTTTTCTCGGAAACGCCCGACTCCCTCATTTCGTTCCAAAGGTCACATCCTTCTCTCGAACGCTCGCCGACACCGGTGAAAATGGAATACCCGCCGTGCTCCGTTGCAATATTGTGGATCAGCTCCTGGATCAATACGGTCTTACCTACACCCGCACCACCGAAAAGACCGATCTTGCCGCCCTTGGCATAGGGCTCAAGAAGGTCGATGACCTTGATTCCGGTCTCCAGGATCTCAACGCTCGGACGCTGCTGCGCATAAGTAGGTGCTTTTCTGTGAATTTCCCAACGGTCAACATTTTCGGGAATCTCTCCCAGTCCGTCGATCGGCTCACCGAGAACGTTAAACATGCGTCCCAAAGTGGCCTGTCCTACCGGTACCTGAATGGCTTTGCCCGTAGCTTCCACTTCCATGCCTCGGGAGAGGCCTTCGGAACCCGTCAGCATAATACAGCGCACTTCCTTGTTTCCGATGTGCTGTGCAACTTCCATCACACGCTTATGGCCGCCCAAGCTTACCGTAAGCGCTTCCCTGATTCGGGGCATATGCTCTGCGTCAAATCTGACATCGATTACCGATCCTGAAATCTGTGTGATCTTTCCTAACATGGATTATTCTTCCTCTTCCTCTTTTTTCCTGTTCTGTTCGTTGAGCATGCGCATGAGTTCTTTCTGGCGGTCCATCGCCTTTCTCTCGCGCTTACGCTTCATCGCCTTTGCTCCGGCGGAAATCTCCGTAATCTCCTGTGTGATCATGGCCTGTCTCGTGTGGTTGTACTGCACTTTCAGGTCGTTTAAAATTTCCTGTGAATTCCGGTTTGCCGAATCCATGGCATTCATTCGGGCACTTTGCTCGGAAACAAAACTGTCGACCAATGCGCCGTAGACGATACCGAGTACATAACTTTCCACGGTGTTGTCCAACACTTCGCTTAAGTTCGGCATGAACTTAAACGGCGTTTTGACTTTTTTCTCACCCGGAGGGGGCGGAACCTTGAAATCCGCTTTATGGAACGGAAGCAAGCGCATAACCTGGGCTTCCTCCGTGAAACTGTTCTGGTAGTCGGTGAAGATGACATACATCTTCGTGATTTCCCCTTTGTCGTACTTATCCAGCAAAGCCGTGGTGATTTCTCTCGCTCTGTGAAGTGTAGGGTTCTGTGCCGTATAGCGGAAGGACTGCTCGATCGGAATATGATGCGTCGTAAAATAATGACGTCCGCATTCCCCGACCACAAACAAAAGATTATCCTCATGGTCGTTTAACATTTTAACGGCTTCCTTAATAACGTTTTGGTTATAAGCACCCGCCAGACCCTTGTCCGCGGTGATTACCAGATAACCGTAGGTTCCTTCCAGCTCCTCAATGACACCCTTCGGATAAAAATAGCGGCTCGGAACATTCTCATCAATACGGAAGATTCTTTTAATCTCGTGTGTGATCGCATCAAAATAAGGGCGGGTCGCCTCGAAATTTTTACGCGCCTTCCTAAGCTTGGTGGAGGAAATCAGATACATTGCGTTGGTGATCTTTCTGGTATCCTGCACACTCTTTATGCGGTTTTTGATCTCCTTGATGCTGGCCATCTTCCGCTGCTTTCCTTATTTCCGTTTTGCCAGATACTCCGATGCGGTATCTATGATTTCCTTACGCAATTCATCCGAAAGCGTATCGCTTCCGTTGATACGGTCCGATAAATCCGGACGGTTTTTCTTAAAGTAATTTAAAATCTCTTCCGAAACCTTGTTGATTTCCTTCTCCGGAATGGGAATGAACAGTCTGCCAAGCGCGCATACCAGAAGGATTACTTCTTCTGCTCCGCTGTAGGGGCTGTATTGCTTCTGTCTGAGTACACGCATCAGTCCCTTTCCGTAAAGCAGCTGATTCTTGGTGGAATCATCAAGGTCGGACGAAAACTGTGTAAATACTTCCATTTCCCTGAACTGTGCAAGGTCCAGACGCAGGGTACCAGTTGCCTTTTTCATGGCCTTGGTCTGTGCATCACCACCTACACGGGATACGGAAAGTCCGACATTGACCGCCGGACGCTGTCCTTCGAAGAACAGACCGCTCTCTAAGAAAATCTGACCGTCGGTAATGGAAATGATATTCGTGGGAATATATGCGGATACGTCACCGGCCTGGGTTTCCACGATGGGAAGTGCCGTGATTGATCCTCCGCCGTATTCGTCGCTTAACTGTGCGGCACGCTCCAAAAGTCTCGAATGCAGATAGAAAACATCACCCGGGTATGCTTCACGGCCCGGAGAACGATCCAGCAAAAGACTTAAGGAACGATATGCGATCGCATGCTTGGACAGATCGTCGTAGATGATCAGAACATCCTGCCCGTTATTCATGAAATACTCCGCAAGTGAGCATCCTGCGTAGGGCGCAATATACTGAATCGGCGCAGCATCCGAAGCGGATGCGTTTACGATGATGGTGTAATCCATCGCACCTTTGTTTCGTAAATTATTAACCATCTGGGCAATACTGGAAGCCTTCTGTCCGATGGCAACATAGATACAGATTACGTCTTTGCCCTTCTGGTTGGTAATGGTATCGAGGGCAATGGCCGTTTTACCGGTCTGACGGTCTCCAATGATCAACTCTCTCTGTCCGCGTCCGATGGGGAACATGGAATCGATTGCCAGAATACCGGTCTCCAGCGGGCGGTTAACGCTCTGTCTTGCAATAATTCCCGGTGCGGGATGTTCGATGGAATAGTACTCCTTGGCCTCGATGGGACCGCGTTCGTCAATCGGCTCCCCGAGCGGGTTAATGACTCTTCCGACGAAATTATCGCCAACGGGGATACCGGCTGTTTTACCGGTACGGTATACGCTGCTGCCCTCCAAGATCGGAGATTCCTCCGAGAAAAGAATACAGCCGACTTCATCTCGTCTAAGCTCCATGACCATACCGCGGATACCGTCCGTAAAGATCAAGATCTCACCGTAGGTGGCATTTTCCAGTCCTTCTACCGTTGCAATACCGTCTCCGACGGTCAGTACGGTTCCGACTTCACGCGCAATCGCGGAAGGGGTCCAGGAATGCACGGTTTCCTTCATCAGAGGGATAACATCGTCCGAATGCTTGGCAAGATAGGACAGTTTCTCACGTAACTGCTCGAATTTACCTTCCTTGCTCCAGTCATAAACATCGTTGCCGACCTCTAAGCGGAAGCCTCCGGGAAATTCCCTGCTTTTTACCCACTGAACCGAGATTTCGCGTTCATATTTACCGCTGAGAAACTTGACAAAACCTTCCATCTGGGCGGCAGTCGGTTCCTTTTCGGCATACAGGTATGCTTTGGAAATATTATTGTAATTACTCATTCTTTACGTTTCCTTCTGCGCTTTTTAAGAATTCATCATAACTCTTGGACACATCTGCGCTTAATACAATCTTCTCCGTTGCAGTGGTAACGATATCTGCAATTTCACGCTGAGCCTCGGCAATAATCTTGTCGTGCTCCATTTCGCCTCTTTTCTTGGCGCTTTCCAGAATAGCCGCTGCTTCCGTTTTGGTCTGCTCCATCATGCGGGCTCTCTCTTCCGCATTCTTGGCACCAGCCTCCGATTTCATGGCTGCAATTTCAGCTTCGGCACCGGCTAATTTCTCTTCATATTCATTTCTCTTTTGTTCCGCTTCCTTTAATGCGCTTTCCGCATCTTCGTGCTGCTTCTTGTAGGAAGCTTCCCTTTTTTCCATGAAATCCTTAACGGGCTTGTATAAAAAGAAATACAGGATTCCGAACAGGATACAAAAATTCAGTAAATGCAGCAAAATCTGCTGCCAGTCAATATTCAAAGGCACATTCATGGCACTCTCTCCGTACTATTTTTATAAAACGAATACAATCAGAATGGTTACAACCAATGCGTAAATAACAAGGGTCTCGATAAATACCATACCGAGCATCCATAATCCCTGGATCTTACCGCTTGCTTCAGGCTGTCTGGAAATACCTTCGGTGGACTTTGCGGTGGCAATACCCATACCGAGTGCACCAAGTGCTGCGGGAATGGCAATCGCAATCGCTGCCGCAATACCCTTCATTGCGGTGGTGGAAAGATGGAAATTGGTATCACCGTTTTCCACTACTTCGTATGCGCTCTCCCCGCCGTCCGATGCATATGCTTTCACGGGAACTAAGGCAATTGCCGCAACCGTGAATATAAGAATCAATGCTGCCAATAATTTCGTTACTTTTTTCATTTGGATACCTCCGGAGTCATTGTATTGGTGTTGATATTGTTTTTCTCTTTATTCTTCTTTTTTCTCTTACCTTTTTCCAGTTTCTTCTCGGAAACCTCTCCGTAGAAGATGGAAACAAGCAAGGTTAAAACATATGCCTGGATCAGCGCATGCAACAGGGTAAATAACACTCCCACGATTACCGGTAAAACGAAACTTAAATACATCGAGTAATATACCAGCTCCGTAACCAGTGCACCGGAAAGCAGGGCGCCGAAAAGACGGAAGCTCATGGATAACGGAAGCGAAAACTCTTTGATCGTTCCCAGAAGTCCGTGGAATCCGTTGTTTGCGATACCTCCGATCAGGATAAACAGGTAGGAACCGCACCCCATCGCGATGGCTCCGTTGATGTCCGCAAGCGGTGCGGGAAGCGGAATGCTTGCTCCCGACGTCGAGACGGCCTGGAAGCCGAAAAGTTCAAACAGCGTTCCCACAAAGATGTAGGCACCGGCTGTAAAGATGTACGCGCTTAATACCTTATTCTTCTCCGGTGAATTTCCTTTCGCCATTCCGCGGAAGATTCCCACTACCGATTCCAGCACCAGCTGGAATTTACCCGGAATTTCCTTAAACCTGGGAATTACGAAGATTCTGCAGATGATTGCAAACACTCCCAAAATAGCGGTTACGGCAAATGCGGAGATCAGACCCGGATTGACATCTTTTAATCCGAACAGACTGACTTTCATACTCTCGTGAAGCACGGCGTCTCGCATGGTCTCCGAAAGGCTTTCGGCCCTCGGTGCGGGCTTCCCGAGAAGAATGATTCCCACAATTATCGCAATCAGAATCACGAAGAAAATCACTATGGGAATGACTTTCTTTTTCTTACTCATGAACCTGTCGCTCCTTTCTGTTTTTCGATTACATATTTATAGATCGGATTTCCCATGGCGGAGAATTTTTCTTCATACTCCGTCATGACATTGTTTACGTTCATCTTCTCATCATGGTGCAGATCCCTAGTAATTCCCAGAACCTTCCAGGGTTCGCCCTTAAGTTCCTCCACGGCAAAATCGAATAAATTGACATTGTCCGTTTTGAATTCGATGATTCCGTCATCCTTCAGGATTACATGATATTTCTTTAGAAACAGCTTGTTTTCCAGTCTTCTCTTTGCATGACGGTCCTTCGGCCACGGATCGGAAAAATTTAAATAGATCCGGTCCACTTCTCCCTCGCCGAAAATATCCGTAATCCCTTCCGCATCCATACGCAGGAAACGGATATTGGGAAGTGGGTTTTCTTCCACTTTCTGAACACCTCGAAGAAGCGTGGAAGAATATTTCTCGATTCCGATATAATTCACATCCGGATGAAGTGCGGCCAGCGCGGTAATGAATTTCCCTTTGCCCATACCGATCTCGATTTGCAGAGGGTTTTCGTTTCCGAAAACTTTTTCCTTCCAACATCCCCGGAAGGAGGCCATTACATCCTCGTCAATAACGAGACTGCTTGCGGCAATATATTCTCTGGAACCTTTAATATTTTTCAGTCGCATGAATCATCCTTTGCAGGTTACTCTAAAAATAGCCCAATTTTTCACATATATCATATATATTACTCCTCTTTGTCGGGAAAAGAAAGAGCGAAAAAAAGAGAATGGCGTAAATGCCATTCTCTTTCGTCATTTTAATTTTGGTTTGTAACGGATTACTCGATGAATGCTACGGCAACTGCCTCTTCATAATCCGCATCGGTACCTTCAGCCTCAACAAGTGCGTTGTCTTCGCCAATGGTGTTAAGAACGATACCTGCACGGTTTCCGGTTACGAATGCATCACCCTTAACGGAGATGGGATATGCGGTACCGCCACTGGTTAACTGTCCGCAAAGAACGACTCCGTTATCGCCGTTTACATATACATAAGCATCATCGGAAGCCTTTGTGCCGTCACCGTTGTCAAAAGTGGAATTAGCGATCAACAGTACATGAACTCCGCCTAATTCAGCGAATCCATATGCTTTTCCTTCATTTGCTTCGATCGTGGAAGCGAATTCATCGGTAAAATCAGCACCTGCGGCTGCAACTTCTTCCTTCACTTCTTCTACAACTTCGCTTGCTTCTACGAGGGTTTCGCTTGCTTCTACGAGGGTTTCGCTTGTGATTGCGGGAACTTCGCTTACAACCTCTTCAACTGCTTCCTTTTTGGTACAAGCAACTGCGCTGAGTGCTACTGCACTAAGTAAACCTGCAACTAAAACTGTCTTTTTCATTTTCTTCTCTCCTCTTTGTGATAAAAATAACAATTTCAAATTCCAAATATGAATTATAAATTTTTTATTATTCTTTTCAATTGTATAAATAAACAAAAAACAAAGCATCTTGACAAAATTTTGCACCATTTAGTATAATCGTATGAGCGCTACAAGGAAAAGCGCAGTTCGGATAGATGAGGAGAAGTACTCAAGAGGCCGAAGAGGCGCCCCTGCTAAGGGTGTAGGTCGGGCAACCGGCGCGAGGGTTCAAATCCCTCCTTCTCCGTACCGAAAGGAAAAGGCATCGTGATAACTCACGGTGCCTTTTTTTCGTCTTCACTATGAAATAATGCTTCGAATCTCTTCGGATCCATGGCCGCTTCTTCGGCCTTTCTTTTATCCTGATGCTTCCGGTATGTGATGGCTTCCACTATTTTCAGTTTTTCCGTATATTTTTCTTTCGCGGATTCAAATTCGCGAAAAGCACGCTTTCTCTTTACATCCAGCTCCGCTTCCCTCATCGTGTACGCCTTTAACTGCTTGGCATACCGGATCCAGAAAAAGATGGCAAGTCCGGTAAAACCCAGGGCAATAAACGGTGTTGCGGTTACGATTGCCCAGAACGGAAACGGTGAACGAAAGAAGAAAACCAGGCTGAACCAGGCGCTTCCTGTTCTTCTTCGAAAGCCTTTTTCTCCTTAGGGGTATACATCAGTGTAATATCCATGCCTACACCTCTCGTCTGACTGATTACTCGATATAATCGTCATCCCTGCCACGGCTTCTGTGTTTTCTGTGGCGTCCCATAACCTCGCGACGCTTCTTCGAAAACTGGAACTCTTTAATCACACTTCTTACGATGATAAAGATCACCGACAGTCCGACAACACTGCCCAGCACGATTAAAACAATTTTGACATTGACGAAGATTCCATTTTTGTTGCGGTTCGTGGTCGGAAGATTTTCGGATGTGCCTTCCGATGCGGCCTCGCCGGTCATCGCCTCCGATGAAACCTCTGCTTCGGAAGTATCGGTCTGACTTAATTCTTCTGATGTAACTTCTCCCGCAAACTGTTCAAAGAGCGAAGCATTCTCCGCATTCATCCTAAGATTCGCCACCCCTACGGGGTTTCCGTGGAAGAAATAATCCACTCTTGCGACCTGTCCGTCGCCTGCTGCCTCATTATAGGACAAATGATATTCCACATCGGTAAATTCCGCATTTTTCGGCAGAACCACAAACGCATTCGGGTCGATATCGAGAATCGACTTGTTAGAACCGAAGACATCCTGTCCGACAGAGAAGAATCCGCCGGAAAATACATTGTTTTCATCCTGGTGATCTGCGATATTGACGCGCTTGAAATTCTCGAATCCGTAATTGAATAAGGCTACCGTATCCTCAAACTGGTACGGTGTTTCCTCTTTCATAATGACACAGATCAGTTCCATACCGTCCTTCTTGGCCGCGGAAACCAGAGTCTGACGCGCCTCGGACGTAAATCCGGTCTTGGAGCCCACGAGATATTCATACTCGTACTTCCTGCCCTTGACCAGCATATTTTTGGTATTCAGTTTGAAAGAATCCTTCTGGGTCGGAGTCGCTTCGAACTCACAGGAAGGCTCTCTGGAAAGTGCTGCCAGATATTCGTATCCGAAATAATATCTTGCGATCGTTGCCAGATCCCTGCAAGTCGTATAATGCTGCTCATCATGTAGACCGTTCGGATTGGTAAAATGTGTATTGGTACATCCGATCTCGGCTGCTTTTTCATTCATCATATCAACGAAAGCCGCTCTGCTTCCGCCGCCGACATGCTCCGCAATTCCGTTCGCCACTTCGTTGGCAGACAGGATCATCATTCCTTCGAGCGCTTTGTTCATCGGAATGATCTCTCCCGCATCCATGCCGATGTTGGAATCGCCCCTAGCCACGTCATGCACCGCTTCGTAGGAGAATTCCACATCCTCATCCAGCTTGGCATTTTCATATGCCAGAAGACCCGTCATGATCTTCGTTGTGGATGCCGGATACAGACGTTCATCAATGTTTTTGGCATACAGGATCGCACCGGTCTTGGCTTCCATCAGAATCGCACCTTCCGCACCGAGCGCAGGCCCCTGCGGCCAGTCCTCCACGGTATTGGTCTGAACGACTTCGCTCATGCGTGCGTTTCTTGCATCCGTCAGTTCATCTGCCAGAACCGGTATGGACAGAAGCGAAAAAACCATGCCAAACGAAACGAAAGCCGCAAGGACTCTCGCCGGTATTTTTTTCTTATTCCGTTTGCCAAAAGAAATCGGTAACATTTCCGGGTACTCCAATGTACGAATTTATCTCTGGTATAAATCTTCTCCCGTGGAATCGATGACCACGATTGCGGGAAAATCTTTCACCGTAAGCTTACGGATGGCTTCGGTTCCCAAATCATCATATGCGATCACTTCCGAAGCCACGATTGCCTTGGAAAGCAATGCTCCGGCTCCGCCGATGGCGGCAAAATACACGGCACCGTTTCGCTTCATGGCTTCTTTCACGGCATCGGAACGCTTACCCTTTCCTATCATTCCGATTAAACCGAGGTCGAGAAGCTTCGGTGCATACTTATCCATGCGGCTGGCCGTGGTCGGTCCCGCACTTCCGATGGGGCGTCCCTCTCTCGCGGGAGACGGTCCCATATAATAAATGACATTTCCTGTCAGATCAAAAGGAAGTTCCTGCCCTGCCGCAATCGCTTCGTCCATACGCTTATGCGCGGCATCTCTTGCGGTATAGATGGTTCCGGTCAGTTTCACGCTGTCACCGGCTCTTAGAGAAAGGGCCTCTTCTTTGGTAAAAGGAACATTCAGTACTTTCTGCATACTAGACCTCCCTTCTGACATGACGGTTTACATGGCAGCAGATATTGATTGCCACAGGTAATCCCGCGATGTGTGTCGGATAGGTTAAAATATTTACCGCAAGTGCGGTGACGGATCCGCCCAGTCCTCCCGGGCCGATTCCGGTTTCGTTGATCTTTGCAAGCATTTCCTCTTCAAGTTCCTTCACATAAGGGATCTCGGAATGCTCTCCGACGGGTCTGGTTAATGCCTTCTTGGCCATAAGAGCACATTTTTCAAAGGTTCCTCCGATACCGACACCCAGAACCATGGGAGGGCAGGCATTCGGACCGGCATCCTTGACAGCCGTAAGAATGGCATTTTTCACACCTTCGATTCCGTCCGCAGGCTTGAGCATAAATACACGGCTCATATTCTCGCTTCCGAATCCCTTCGGGGCGATCGTTAAGGTCAGTCCGTCTCCGGGAACAACCGAATAATGAATGACTGCGGGTGTATTATCCTTTGTATTCTCACGAATGATCGGATCCGCAACCACGGATTTACGAAGATATCCTTCGCAATACCCCTGACGCACGCCTTCATTGATCGCATCTTCCAAATTACCGTCCACAATATGCACGTCCTGGCCGATCTCCACGAAGAAAACCGCCATTCCGGTATCCTGACAGATCGGGATAAACTCTTTGTCCGCAATTTCAAGATTCTCTTCCAAAGATCCCAGAATCTCTTTTCCGAGTTCGGAAGTCTCGCTCTCCTTCGCCTTCTTCAGTGCGTCGCACATATCCGGCGAAAGCCGGTAATTCGCATCGATACACATCTGTTTAACCGTCTCGGTGATCTTCGATACGGATATCTCTCTCATTCGTTCTTCCTTTCTTTCTTACTTACCTAAAAGACCCGGCAAACCCGCCGGGTCTCCATATTTATTAATAAATCGCAGCACGGACCATTTCCCCGTTCGGGGACGCACTTGACAAACATAATTGCGAAGCAATTTTGTTTTGGGCTCGGTTGCCTCGTGTACAAAACATTCGCATCGCGAATGCCTTTGGTACTAAGGTTCGAAAGAACCGAACCTAAGGACCGACACTCGTCCAAACGCCCCTCAGACGAAACGGTCCGTACTGCTTGCACAATTACTACTAAAATGTAAATACCGCTGCGCCGTAGGCGGGAAGCGTGAATTCGATGTGATAATCGCGTCTGTCGCACTCACCCTCTACCGCGGTCAGCGTCTTCGGAATCTCTCCGGCATTTCCGCCGAAGCGTTTCTCGTCGGAGTTTAAGATCAGCTTGTATTTGCCCTTCTTCGGAACTCCGATCCAAAGATTCTCTCTTCTCACCGGCGTAAAATTCAATACCACGAGGATACTGTTTTTGCCGGATTTTCCTTTTCTAACATAGCTGTAAATGCTTCGGTCCTTATCGTCCGCATTCATCCACTCGAAACCGGACCAGCTGTTGTCAATCTCATAGAGTGCGGGATACTTGTTATAGATACCGAGCAGTTCTTTCATGAAATCGCTCATGCCCTGATTCAAAGGATTTTCGAGCATGTACCAGTCAAGTTCTCTTTCCTCGCTCCACTCACGCTCCTGAGCAAATTCCTGTCCCATGAACAGAAGCTTCTTTCCGCTGTGTGTAAACATGTAGGTGTAGCCGACACGAAGGTTTGCATACTTGTCTACCTGGTAGCCGGGCATTTTATTTACCATGGAACACTTCAAATGAACCACTTCGTCGTGGGACAAAGGAAGAATATAATTCTCGCTGGAGTTATAACTCATCGCGAATGTCATCTTATAATGGTTGTTCTTACGAAAGTAAGGATCCAGCTTCATGTATTCGCAGAAGTCGTGCATCCAGCCCATGTTCCACTTAAACGTAAAGCCAAGGCCGCCGTCTTCGGGAGCTGCCGTAACCTTCGGCCATGCGGTGGATTCCTCCGCGATCGTACAAACCCCGGGATAGGAGCCGCGTACCACGGAATTTAAATGCTTGAAAAATTCAATTGCCTCAAGGTTTTCATTTCCGCCGTATTTATTGGCAACCCAGGCGCCGTCCTGTTTACCGTAATCCAAATAAAGCATGGAAGCAACCGCATCCACTCTGAGTCCGTCGATGTGGAACTCTCTTACCCAGTAAAGAGCGTTGGCAATCAAGAAATTCTTGACTTCGTTCATTCCGTAATTGAAAATCTTGGTGCCCCAGTCAGGATGCTCACCGAGTCTGGTATCGGGATGCTCGAATAAAGGCTGTCCGTCAAAATTGGCAAGGCCGTGCGCATCTCTCGGGAAATGAGCCGGTACCCAGTCCAGGATGATTCCGATGCCGTTTCTGTGCATTAAATCCACCAGATATCTGAAATCATCCGGCGTTCCGTAACGGGAAGTCGGTGCATAATATCCGGTTACCTGATATCCCCAGGATCCGTCAAACGGATGCTCTGCGATACCCATCAGTTCCAGATGGGTGAATTTCATCTCTTTTAAATACTCTAAAATTCTGTCCGCAAATTCACGGTAGGAATAGAATCCGTCATTCTCCGGATTGGGATGACGCATCCAGGAACCGATATGGCATTCATAGATTGCCATGGGCTTGGAGAACACGTCTCCCTCGGCTCTTTTCTCGATCCAGGATTCATCTTTCCAATCAAAATGATTTAAGTCATATACTCTCGAAGCCGTTCCCGGTCTTAATTCCGCATAGGTTGCGAACGGATCGGCTTTGTATAATTTCTCGCCTGCGGGAGTATGGATTAAGAACTTGTAATAATCACCTTCTTTGACATCACGGATGAAGGTGGTGTAAATTCCGGAATCTCCCTGACGCTCCATTAAGTACTCGTCTTCATTCCAGTTGTTGAATGAGCCGATTACATGAACCGCAGCCGCATGCGGTGCCCAGACTGCGAAGAATACGCCGCTCTTTCCGCCGACTTCGGTAATGTGTGCACCTAATTTCTTGTAGATATCGTAATGTGTTCCCTGACCAAACAAATAGCGGTCATCTTCGGAGATGAAATATGTCTCCTTTGCCTTCTCGACCTTCTTTGCTCCCTTTTTTGCTGCCATATCTTCCTCCATTTCGCCGTTTCTCCATATGGGCGGCGCTTTTTATTTTCGGAATTCGAAATCTTTTTCTTTCAGTACAACTCTGTGCTCTTCATCAAAACGCTTTCCGGTCATCGTGCCGAATGCCTTGTTTAAGCTGGGCTTATTGACATGCTCGATGGCTCCGTCAACGATTTCCTTTACTTCATCCACGGATACCATATGGGTACCGATCTGCAGTTCAGAAATTCTTCCGGAGAAGGCAAGCATTGCCAGATCATCAATGGAATAGCCCTTCTCTTCCGCATATTTCTTACCGTATTCCGCGAGCATTTCCGCACTGACTGCGATAATATCCACGCGGCAGTTGAAAAATCTCTCCAGAACGGCTGCTCTTTCAAGAAGTCTTCTGATTTCCGGACGGGTATCATGCAGAATTACTTCCACACCTCTCGCATCCTGGTTTAAATTCTGCAGAATGGCGTTGATGGTAGAGTTGGTCATTTTACCCGCATGAGAAACGATCAGCGAACCTCCCGCAAGTTTGGAGAAGATTTCGTTCATATCTTTCTTGTTCAGTTTCTCCGCACCGATCTTGGCAGCTTTGCCCGTAAAGTTCGGATCGCTTGCTTTCAGATACTGATAGAAGATCGTTGCAAGTTTCGCACTCGATTCGGAGCTGTCTGCGGTAATGATCAGATTGCCGGTATATGCCGCAAGGGAAATGTTCTCCACGGCATCCATGATCTGCTGCTTCATCTTCTTGGAATATAAGAACGGTGAGAAGAATCTCTTCGCATCCTTGGATAAATCATCCTTCTTTGCGGAAGACTTCTCGGTCTTTGCGGATTCGGCAGATTCGTCACTCAACTCTTCCATGCCTTCCTTGACCGCTTCTTCGGTATCCACATCGGGAACATCCTGCAGCATCTGTGCATGTTCTTCCTTGATAACATCTCTCTTGGAGCGTTTCGTGGGTACTCTCGGAATCACCTTTGTTTCGGCTGCAACGGCTGCAACGGCACCGGTCTTGGCTGCTTCTTCGGCTGCTACGGCAATTGCTTGATCTTTCACGGCTTCTTTAGCTACTTCCTCTACAGCCTCTTCGGCCGCTTCTTCGTATGTCTCCTCTGCCACTTCCGCAACTGGTTTTACATTATCCACTTCATCCCAGATGTTTCCGGAAATATTGGCGGTAACGGACCCGTAATAAAGGCTTTCGGGTTCTGCCTTTGCTTCCTTCTCTGCTTTGGCTTCTTTGGCATCTTCATCCAGAAGATCCTGGATCATCTTTTCATCGGAGTCTACTTCCGGTTCGGCTTCGGCGAGTGCTTCGGTTGCGATTTCTTCTTTCACATCTTCCGCGCTTTCCGCTACGGTCTCAACTGCTTCATTCGTATCTTCCACGATTTCTTTGGCAGCTTCTTCAACTGCTTCGCTGCTGCTTTCCACCGTTTCATTCACTTCTTCTTCAGCGGTTTCTTTCTTTTCTTCAGCGGGATCAAAAGGCGGTGCCTCGATTACCTTGCTGACTTTCAGTTCTTCAAAAGCAAGTTCGTCGGTAACGGGACGCGCGGGTTTTTTACCCTTCTTCATGTCTTCCACGGAGATACCCTTGATAAAATCTTTGGCCGTGCTCGACTCGGTTACCGAATTGATCAGTGCGGGATTTTCCAGGGTTGCCAAAAGTCCGGAATTTGCTTCCTTGTCAAAGTCCGCAAACAGATTTCCGGTATTTTCCAAAGTCTTCTTACGCAGTTCTTCCTGGAAAGATTTCTCCTGTTCTTTCTTCTTCTCTTCCCAGCCGGCCAGAATATCCGTGATATTCAACTGTCCGCTGATCTGCTTCTCTTCCGTTGTCGGAAGCATATTCACATAGTCAGGATCCAAGATCTGCACGTCTTCCACGGGTCTTTCCGCACTTCTGCGTACCGGTCTTTCCTCGCGACGCGGTCTCTCCTGCCTTCTTTCCTTGCCCACTTTCACAACCTCCGGCTCATAATCGTCATTAAACTGTTTGATCAATTCTACGGTTCCGTCATCCAGAACTCTCTCTTCCACAATGCCGCCGGCGATCGGAGTGGTGGAGTCAAAATCGACAATTTCCTCTCCGGACAGTCTTCCCATGCCTTCAGGGAGCGGCTTTCCTTCCATTTCCTTGGAATAACGCTCCTTAAATGCTTTCAGTTTGCTGTCGTCTGCTTTGGGTTTCTCGGGAAGAGAAACATGATATCGCATATCCTGCGTGGAGTCCTCGAAGAAGACTTCCTTTGCATCCGCAGGAATTGTATTCGTAAGAGATGCTGCCTGCTGAACCGGTTCCGGTACGGCTGCGCTTTCAAATCCTTCTGCCCCGGTTTCTTCCGTAACCGCTTCCGGCTCGGAAACGTTTTCTTCGACTACGGGTAGATTCTCCGATATTTCCGTCGGATATCCCTGTAAATAAGAATCGTCCAGATTCACGCGGTTCACCATGGAAGGCTCTCCGCCGATATATCCCTGTACGTTGGCTGCAAGCTCTGCCTGCAGATCAATGGTATTGAATTTACCCATGTTAATCGTTTTAACATGGAAGTCTTCCTCTTCTTCCGCTGCCGGTTGAGGCTCGAAAGCCTTCGGTGTCTCCATGCGGCCGGTTCGGTACTCGTCGTCTTTTAACTGTACCTTCTTCATCTTTCCGGTCTGGCGTGCTTCCAGTTTGGCTTCTTTTCTGGCAGCAAGTTCCGCCTTTCTCTGCTGGCGGTGATTATAGACCGCCTGCTGTTCCGGGGTTAAGGGCTCGTGAAGCATTTTCAACTCCATGGCCTTGTACACATAGGAGCCTTCACCGAACCAGAGGATGATCTCATCGCACTCTTCGACACATTTTTCGGCCATTCCCGCACGATGATATAAAGTGGCAAGTTCAAACTCCCACTCTTCGATTCTGTCTTTTCTTTTCAGGGTCTCCAGGATGCCGATCTGTTCATCGATACCTGCGTCCAGGGCCTTGAGCATTTTATATTTGAGAATCCATACGCCGGAATCATTTGGCGCTAAAGAAACGTATTCCTTGTAATACTCCGTTGCCGGCTCGAAATCACCGAACTCCAGACACACATCACAGAGCGCAAAGATTACATTCTTGGCATAAGGGCTTCTTTCATATGCCAGTTCCAGTAATTCTCTGCACTTGGTATAGTTGCGGCAAATCTTGTAAAGATCTGCGATTTTATAAAGTGTAACTGCGTTCTTAATCCGGTACCATTCAATCGTATCCGCCAATCTTGCGGCTTCTTTATACTGCTTCTTCTTCTTCAGCTTCTCTATCTCTTCGATACGAAGCTTGCTCTCATACTTATCCAAAAGATCTCACCTCGTGAAACAATTTCCCAAAATCGTAATATATGAAAAACACCCTTTTCCCCGAGTGTACATTTCACCATAATAAATCAGTATTAAGTTTATCATAGCGACCATATGATGTCAAAGAATTGATGCCTATTTTCGGGCAAAATCATAAAAATGTTACACATATGTTACAAAAAGTTAATAATTTCGGCCGTCTCGTATTCCGGCGTTCGGTTTCTTGCCGAAATCAGGCACTTTAGGGTATAATAGAAACGTCTTTTGCCGATGGTATACATGGAGAGGAAAATCGTATGATTTTTGATACCCACGCACATTATGATGACAATGATTTTGCCACAGACCGCGAGGCACTGCTGGCGAAATATGCATCCCTGGACAATTACCGGATCGTTAACGTCGGTGCCAGCATGGACGGAAGCCTTGCCAGCATCGATCTGGCAGAACGGTATCCTTTTGTCTTCGCATCCGTAGGTCTGCACCCGGACTATGCCCTAAACTGGTCCGACGGAGCCGCTGCCATGCTGCGTCGCCTGTCCAAACATCCGAAGTGCGTTGCCATCGGGGAAATCGGCCTGGACTATTACTACGAGGAACCTGACAGGGAAGCACAGATGGTTGCCTTCGAGGGACAGTTGAATCTGGCCAAAGAACTGAAGAAACCGGTCATCATACATTCCCGTGACGCGGCCAAAGACACCCTGACGTTAATGAAGAAAACCGGGATAGAAGAGTGCGGCGGAATCATGCACTGTTTCTCCTATCCGCCCGAAGTTGCAAAAATCGCCCTGAAGATGGGCTTTTATATCGGCGTCGGCGGCGCCATTACATTTAAGAATGCAAGAAAACTGCCGGATGTCGTTGCCATGTGCCCGATGGACCGTATCGTTATCGAAACGGACTGTCCGTATATGGCACCGGTTCCGTTCCGCGGCAAGCGAAACGAATCCACTTATTTAAACTACGTTTGTAGTCGTATAGCGGAGATCAAAAAACTCGATCCGGAAGAAGTGGAGAGAGTAACCTACGAAAACGCTCTGCGGGTTTACCGGCTCGTGGAAGTTTGGAATTAAATACACTTGGAGTACTGACATGGCATACCTGGGAAATCCCGGACGGACCATTGCCGTTTTGGAAAAATACAATTTCAGATTTCGTAAAAGCTACGGCCAGAACTTTCTGATTGACGATCATATCTTAAGTAAAATCGTCGAGGCCGCAGGCATCACCAAGGACGACTGTGTTCTTGAGATCGGTCCCGGTATCGGAACCATGACACAGTACCTTTGCGAGGCCGCGGGCAGGGTAGTGGCAGTGGAGATCGATTCGAGCCTGATCCCCATCTTAAACGATACTTTATCCGAATATGACAATGTCACGATCATCAACGAAGACGTTCTGAAAGTCGATATCCGTGCATTGTGCGATACATATAACGGCGGACGGCCGATCAAGGTCGTGGCCAATCTTCCTTACTATATCACGACTCCCATCGTCATGGGTCTTTTTGAAAGCCATGTGCCCCTGGACAGCATTACGGTCATGGTGCAGAAGGAAGTGGCGCAGCGTATGCAGACCGGTCCCGGAAGCAAGGATTACGGCGCTCTTTCTCTGGCTGTGGCATATTATTCAAAGGCGGAGGTGGTTGCAACCGTTTCGCCGAACTGTTTTATCCCCAAACCAAATGTGGAAAGTTCCGTCATCCGTATGACATTGCATAAAGAAAACCCCGTCGACGTAAATGACGAGGCTCTGCTGTTTAAATTAATACGCGCCACCTTTAACCAGAGGCGCAAAACCCTGGTCAATTCCCTTTCGAATGCAGGAATCCCGGGTGTGGATAAAGATAAGATCCGTGCGGCGCTTTCGACCATGAATAAGCCTGAAGCGGTAAGGGGCGAGACTTTTACATTGGAAGAATTTGCCACCCTTTCCAACCTGCTCGGATAATTTTTCAAAAAATACTTGCAAACCCATTTTATTTATAATATAATTCATTTTGCGCTGTAAAAAAGCCATGCGCGATTAGCTCAGTTGGTAGAGCACCTGACTCTTAATCAGGGTGTCCAGGGTTCGAGCCCCTGATCGCGCAGAAGCACTGGTTTTGTGGACATTGGAGCCATGGGGTCGGTGCTTATTTTTTGCCCTTTTTCGGGGATCCGTTTCCGGATCCTTATTTCTTCCCATTATAAATGTAATATTGACTTTTCCGCAAAACTATGTTACTTTAAAGCAGCAAAGCGTAAAAGTTTAACGCGCTAAATTATTATGTTTTGCCTGATATGGCAGATGGAGGAACTATGGGATTCATGGAATTTCTAACAATCGGACTTCTGGTTTGCTTCTTTGCGCTGATGATCGGTGTCGGCGTCTTTACCAGAAGCCGTGCTACGGATGTTAACGGATTCGTACTCGGCGGAAGAAGCGTAGGACCCTGGCTTACCGCTTTTGCATTCGGAACAAGCTATTTCTCGGCGGTTATTTTCGTCGGATATGCCGGCCAGTTTGGATGGAACTTTGGACTTTCCAGTACCTGGGCAGGTCTCGGTAATGCTTTTATCGGATCGCTCCTTGCCTGGAACATCTTGGGAAGAAGAACACGTGTCATGACGCAGCATTATGATGCAAAGACCATGCCGGACTTCTTCGGAAAGAGATTCGGATCCAAATCCCTGAAAATTGCGGCATCCATTATCGTATTCATCTTTTTAATCCCTTATACCGCGTCCCTTTATAACGGACTTTCCAGTCTGTTCGGCCTTGTATTTGATATTCCCTACTGGGTAGTTATCCTGATCATGGCGGTTCTGACCGGTGTCTACGTTATTTTCGGCGGATATATGGCAACGGCCATTAACGATTTCATTCAGGGAATTATCATGTTATTCGGTATCGCAGCTGTCATTCTCTCCGTAGTATTACAAAACGGCGGACTTGTGGAAGCTACGAAAACACTTTCCTCCATCCAGGGTGATGCGGGATGGTCCGGTGCATATTCTTCATTCCTCGGACCGGATCCTTTGGCTTTGTTATTCGTTGTCCTTTTAACCTCCCTCGGTACCTGGGGACTTCCGCAGATGGTCGGCAAATTCTATGCCATCAAAAGTGAAAAGGATATTCATAAGGGAACCGTCATCTCTACCATATTTGCTATTATCGTAGCCGGTGGCTGCTACTTCCTCGGAGGTTTCGGAAGACTTTACGGACCGGAAGGATTGGGACTGGTTACCGTCGGTGAAAACGGAAAACCGCTTTTCGATACCATTGTTCCCACAATGCTTTCAAGCCTTCCTTCTTTCGTTATTGCCATCGTAATCGTACTTGTACTTTCCGCTTCGATGTCCACCCTTTCTTCGCTGGTACTTACTTCCAGTTCCACCTTCACACTGGATGTTATCAAGCCTGCTTTCAAGAAGGGATTAAGCGACAAGCAGCAGGTATTCATCATGAGACTGTTCATCGTCTTCTTCATCGCTGTTTCCGCAGTCATCGCCGTAGTTAAGGATTCCATTCCTTCCTTAACTTTCATTGCTCAGATGATGGGTGTTTCATGGGGCGCATTGGCAGGTTCCTTCCTGGCACCGTTTTTATACTCCCTGTATTCAAAGAAAATCACCAAGGCCGCCACTGCAGTTTGCTTTGTCTGGGGTTGCAGCATCGCCGTATTCCAGATGGTCGTTTCCCTGGCTAAACTTCCGGTTGCTGATTTCGGACCTATTTTCGGATACATTTTCAAATCATCGATCAACTCCGGTGTGGTTGCGATGATCGGCGGACTGATCATTGTACCGATTGTCAGCCTCTTTACCAAGAAGCCGGATCCCGCTGTTGTGGAGGATGCTTTCTCCTCCTATGAAAAGACCATCACCGTTAAAGTCAGCGAAAGCCTCGGAGATGATGAGGAAGAAAAACAGTAAAATCGACTTTTGCGAAATAAAAAGCAGATTCCGTTTGGAATCTGCTTTTTTAATTTCTGTCTGCTTTCTTTATGACGCTTCCTCTGCAGCCGGTTTCGCCGGTTCTTCCGGAAATGCGTGATACAGAAGTTTTAACGTGATCGGTGTCAGAATGGATGATACGATGATCAGCAGAATAACCGACGTAAAGTATACCGGGTCAAGCAATCCGACCGCCAGACCTTTTTGCGATACGATCAATGCAACCTCGCCTCTGGTCATCATTCCGACACCGATTTTCAAGGCATGCTTCGGCGGATATTTCAGCAACATCGCCATCAGGCCGCAGCCAATAATCTTGGTAATCAGTGCAACGGCAACGAAAGCGAGAGAGAACCAAAGGATCGATAAATTGAAATCCTTGATATCCGTTTTCAGACCGATGGATGCAAAGAAAATCGGACCGAACATAATATAGGAATTGATATCCAGTCTCCTTGCAATATAGTCGGAATCATGAATGTTGCAAAGGATCAGACCTGCCACATAGGCACCGGTAATATCGGCGATTCCGAAGTATTTCTCCGCGATATATGCAAGCGCCAGACAAAGCGCCAGTCCCGCAATCGTAATTCTTCTGGTATGAGGGTATTTTTGGTCGATCTTTTTGAAAACCTTATATGCACAGTATCCTACGATCAAAGCAAGAACAAAGAAGATTGCCGTGTTACGGACAACGCGGAGAGGCATTGCCGTCGGATCGTTAAATCCAACTACAACTGTAAGTACGATCATACCGATGACATCGTCGATGATGGCCGCATTTAAAATTGTCGTGCCGAGTTCTCCTTTTAACACACCCATTTCACGCAGAGCTTCCACGGTAATGGAAACGCTGGTTGCCGTCATGATCGTACCGATGAATAATGCCCTGAAAAATTCCGGCGAACCGATTTTCGCAAATCCGTAGAACAGCATGTAAAGAAGGGTTCCTCCGGCAAGCGGTACAAATACACCGGAACAGGCAATGGCGAGTGCCTTGGGACCGGTTTTGATCAGATCCTTTAAATTGGTTTCCAATCCGGCGCAGAACATAAGTAATAGTACGCCGATCTCCGCCATCTGCGAAATAAACGGGGTGATTTCAACCCATCCGAGAAGTGCTGGTCCAAGAATTAAGCCGGCGATAATTTCGCCGACCACCTGGGGAGCCTTGCATTTACGGGCGATCAGTCCGAATGCTTTGGCAAAAACAATGATAATCGCAAGATCTTTACATATTTCGTAAGTTTCCATATCTATCTCCAAATCTACCTACGAATGTAGGATATAATAGTCAAAATGCCCATGATAAGCGGCTGATGTAACAAATATACAATCAGCGCCTGCCTTCCGAGGAACGATACCGGTTCGATCCGAAGCTTCATCAGTTTACTTTTGCCAATGGCTTCCCCAAATGCAGCGTGGAAGGAAAATGTACTTAAAAACAGGAAAAACCACGGGATAAGCGGAAAATAATCCGAGGATGCAAAGCGCCTGCCCGGAAAACCGAAAAATGCGGTAATCAGCGTAAGCGAAGGATGATTTGCCGAATATAAAACCTCCGGATAATACCAAAGCGGATGGTTATAAAAGCCGAGATATCCGTCGAAAATATGCAGTGTCACCAGGAATAAGAGTAAAAATACAATGCCTGCTGCCGCACCGTTTTTCTTGTTGATGATCTTCTTAAACGGGGCAGAGAGGATCATGGACGCACCGATTAACGTCAGTACTCCGAAAATGATCGGCGGTTCGGTTTTGGTAATAACGGTAACCAGCGTTACCAGAATTCCCGCCAACGATACGGTAATTCCACGCCTTATCGGGTGTTTACCCATATGTGCGCAGTAACCGGAAAGACCGATAAAAATGATGCGCACACCTTGTTCGAAAATAGCATACCAGGTACTGTCCAGATACGAAGGATGCAGTTGTAACATTCCCGGCAGATCGTAACTTACATGAATAAAGATCATTCCCAGAACGGCAATGCCTCGTAATGTATCCAGAAAATGATATCTTTGTTTAGTAGTCGGTTTCGTCTCTGCCATATTTTTATTCTTACTGTTCCACTCTGTGGTCTCAACTCTACACTTTAATCCGAATCGGACAAAAGTCAATAGAAAAGGGGGATTAAATCCCCCTTTTTCACTAAAAATTCGAATTCTCCGATTATTCTTCTTCCTCGGTCGGGAAAATCAGGTTTTCTTCCGCCTCATCATCGTCATCGATTTTTAATCCCGGGTATCTTTCCTCTTCCGGAATATCTTCGAGTGCATCATCCACGTTGGAATACTCCACATTTCCGTCGCTGACTTTCTCTCTAACCTTCGCAATCTTCGCTACGGTAACCTTCTTATCGAGGTTGATCAGTTTCACACCGGAGGTGTTTCTGCCGATGGTGGAAATATCGCCCATCGGAATCTGAATGATGACGCCTGCGGATGTGATAATCATGATTTCATGATCGTCGTTTACGGCCTTTACGCCTACCAGATAACCGGTCTTCTCGGTGATCTTATAACATTTAACACCCTTACCGCCTCTGTGCTGTAAGTGGAATTCCTCTAAGTTGGTTCTCTTACCGATACCTTTTTCGGAAACAACCAGTAAGGAATCGCCCTGATGATCAAGCTGCATTCCGACGATTTCGTCTCCGTCGTTTAAGTTCATACCGATAACGCCCATCGAAGAACGTCCGGTAGCACGGACATCGGTTTCCTTGAAGCGGATGCACATACCAAACTTGGTAACTAAGAAGATCTCGGTATCCTTATCCGTGGATTTTACTTCGATCAATTCATCGTCATCCCTTAAGTTTACTGCAATTAAGCCGCTCTTACGGATATTGGCGAATTCGGAAAGATGGGTCTTTTTCACGGTACCCTTTCTGGTTACCATGAAGAGATTTCTCTCTTCGTTCATATCCTTAATCGGAATGATGGCGGAAATCTTTTCGCCCGGATTCAACTGCAGAAGATTAATGATTGCAACACCTCTGGAGGTTCTTCCGGATTCGGGGATTTCGTATGCCTTCATACGGTATACACGTCCGAAGTTCGTAAAGAACATGACATAATGATGTGTTGTGGTCATCAGAAGATCTTCGATGTAATCGTCTTCGATCGTGCTCATTCCCTTGATTCCGCGGCCGCCTCTGTGCTGGGATTTGAAATTGTCCACCGTCATACGTTTCACATATCCCAAAGAGGACATTGCGATAACGGTATTTTCATTGGGAACCAGATCTTCGTTTGAAATATCGTATACATCGTAGCCGATGGAGGTACGTCTCGGATCCGCATACTTATTGCGGATAGCTAAAATCTCATCCTTGATGACTCCGAGCAATACCTTTTCGTCTGCCAGAATTCCGCGTAAATACTCGATCCTTGCAAGTAATTCCTTGTGTTCGTTCTCGAGTTTCTCCCTCTCCAAACCGGTCAGGGCACGCAGTTTCATCTCTACGATAGCGTCAGCCTGGATCTCGGTCAGATCAAAGCGTTCCATCAAGGTCTGCTTTGCAATCTGTACCGTTTCGCTGGAGCGGATGATCTGAATCACTTCGTCGATATGATCGAGTGCGATCAGTAAGCCCTGCACAATATGGTCTCTTGCCAGAGCCTTGTCCAGATCGAATTTGGTACGTCTGGTAACCACCTCTTTCTGATGGTCGAGGTAGCAGTTTAACATCTGTAAAAGATTCAGAACCTTGGGCTCGTTGTTTACGAGCGCAAGCATGATCACACCGAAGGTATCCTGAAGCTGTGTATGCTTGAATAAGTGATTTAACATGATATTCGGGTTTACGTCACGTCTGAGTTCAATGACGATACGCATACCTTCTCTGTTGGTCTCATCACGAAGATCGGTGATTCCGTCCAGCTTCTTATCTTTTACCAGCTCCGCAATCTTTTCGATCAGGCGGGCTTTATTTACCATGTAGGGAAGCTCGGTAACAATAATACGGTTCTTGCCGTTCGCAAGCGTCTCGATATCGGTTACCGCGCGAACGCGGATCTTGCCGCGGCCGGTACGATATGCTTCTTCAATACCCTTGGTTCCGAGGATCATGGCTCCGGTCGGGAAATCGGGACCTTTGACAATATCCATGACTTCTTCGATCTCGGTATCTCTGTCTTCTTCAATGTGGTTATCGATGATCTTAACTACCGCGTCGATGGTTTCACCCAGGTTGTGGGGCGGAATATTGGTCGCCATACCAACCGCGATACCCGTTGTACCGTTTACCAGAAGGTTAGGATAGCGGGAGGGAAGAACAGTGGGTTCTTTCTCGGTTTCATCGAAGTTCGGTACGAAATCCACGGTATCTTTGCCGATGTCTGCAAGCAGTTCCATGGCAATCTTGGAAAGTCTAGCCTCGGTATAACGCATTGCTGCGGCACCGTCGCCGTCGACGGAACCGAAGTTTCCGTGACCGTCAACCAGAACGTTTCTCATTGACCATTCCTGCGCCATGTTAACCAAAGCGCCGTAAATGGAGGAATCTCCGTGAGGGTGATATTTACCCATCGTATCACCGACGATACGCGCCGACTTACGATGCGGTTTATCCGGTGTATTGTTCAATTCCATCATGGAATAGAGAACTCTTCGCTGTACGGGCTTTAAACCGTCCCTGACATCCGGAAGAGCACGTGCTGCGATAACGCTCATGGCGTAGTCGATATAGCACGTTTCCATGGTATTTTTTAAATCCACCTGTTCGATTTTGTCATAGGTTAAGTCTTCCATGAATGTAAACTCTCCTTATCCTTCGTTAAATATCCAGGTTCTTTACGTATCTTGCGTTTTCTTCGATGAACTCACGTCTGGGCTCAACCTTGTCACCCATCAGGATTGTGAAAGTGAGATCCGTCTCGGACTCAACTTCTCCCTCCATCGTAACTCTCTTTAAAATACGTCTTTCCGGATCCATGGTGGTTTCCCAAAGCTGCTCGGCATCCATTTCACCAAGACCTTTGTATCGCTGGATCTTGTTATTATTGTCACGACCGACTTCCGTTAAAATATTGGAAAGTTCCTCGTCGGAGTATGCATACCAGATCTTCTTGTTTTTCTCCAGTTTATAAAGCGGAGGCGTAGCAAGATATACATGACCCTGCTTGATCAGTTCCGGCATAAAACGGTAGATAAAAGTAAGCAGAAGCGTACTGATATGGGCACCGTCGACGTCGGCATCGGTCATGAGAATGATCTTGTGATAACGAAGTTTGGAAATATCGAAATCATCATGAATACCTGTACCGAATGCCGTGATCATTGCCTTGATCTCCGCATTGGCATAAATCTTATCCAGTCTTGCTTTCTCCACATTCAGAATTTTGCCTCGAAGAGGTAAAATTGCCTGCGTCGCACGGCTTCTTGCGGTCTTGGCACTGCCTCCCGCGGAATCTCCCTCGACGATGTAGATTTCGCAGTTTTCCGGATTTTTATCGGAGCAGTCTGCAAGCTTTCCGGGAAGAGCCATACCTTCGAGTGCTGTTTTTCTTCTGGTTAAATCCCTTGCCTTTCTGGCAGCTTCTCTTGCACGCTGTGCCAGGATGGATTTCTCGCAGATGATCTTTGCGGTGTTGGGGTTTTGTTCCAGATACCAGGTAAGCTGTTCGCTGACGACGGAATCCACCGCAAGTCTTGCTTCGGAGTTACCGAGTTTCTGCTTGGTCTGTCCTTCAAACTGAGGATCCTCGATCTTAATGGAAATAATGGCGGTTAAGCCTTCGCGGATATCCTCACCGCTTAAGTTTGCTTCCGTATCTTTCAGAAGCTTATTGTTTCTTGCATAATCATTAAATGTCTTGGTTAAGGCATTTCTGAAACCTGCCAGATGGGTTCCACCTTCAGGCGTCGTAATATTGTTTACGAAGCTGTAGGTACTTTCGTTGAAAGAATCGTTATGCTGAATGGCTACTTCCACGTAAACACCGTTCTTGGTTCCTTCAAAATAAAGAACATCCTCGTAAAGAGCCGTTTTACCTCTGTTTAAGTAGGTAACAAACTCTTTGATACCGCCTTCGTAATGGAAGGTAACTTCCCTGTTTTCTTCTCTTTCATCTTTTAAGGAAATACGGATTCCCTTGGTAAGGAAAGCGGTTTCACGAAGTCTGGTTCTTAACGTATCATAGTCATAAACGGTATCTTCAAAGATTTCCGGATCCGGAGAAAACGTTACTTTGGTACCGGTTTCCGCTGCATCACAGGTTCCGATCTCTTTTAAAGGATAGCAGACTTTACCGCGTTCATAGCGCTGTTTGTAAATCTTTCCGTCACGCTTTACTTCCACTTCAAGCCATGTAGAAAGAGCATTTACAACGGATGCACCTACACCGTGAAGACCACCGGATACTTTGTATCCTCCACCGCCGAATTTACCGCCGGCGTGAAGCACGGTAAATACGACTTCCACAGCGGGAAGTCCTGCTTTATGGTTGATTCCGACCGGAATACCACGACCGTTATCCACAACGGTGATGGAATTATCCTCATGGATGAATACATTTACTTCACTGCAGTATCCTGCCAATGCTTCGTCAATGGAATTGTCTACGATTTCATAAACCAGGTGATGCAAACCGGTAGATGATGTGCTTCCGATGTACATACCGGGTCTTTTTCTTACTGCTTCCAATCCTTCCAGTATCTGGATTTGATCTCCGCCGTATTCTTCGTTTACGCCCATTTTCTTCCTCCGTTATTTTGCTGCTATGCTTTCTTCACTCATCTCTTCCACCGTTCCGGAAGTGACTTTGTAAACTTTGTTAATGGTAAATCTGTTATTAATAAACTCATCCAGACCCGTACAGGTGATAATTGTCTGGATATCTCCGATGCTGTCCAGAAGATAATTCTGTCTGGTGGAATCCAGTTCCGAAAGAACATCATCCAGTAAAAGGATCGGAATATCATTCGTGATTTTCTTGACCAGTTCTATTTCCGCAAGTTTTAAGGATAATGCTGCGGTTCTTTGCTGTCCCTGGGAACCGTATTTTCTGACATCCATTCCGTTGATCTGGAAGATAAAATCGTCCCTGTGCGGACCTACCGAAGTCATTTTTGCTTTGGTATCCCTGTCAATTGCACTCTTTAAGCGGCTTTCATAATCTTCAATCGTTGTATCCGGCTGATAAATGATTTTGATTTCTTCGGCTCCGCCGGATAATTTCTGATGAATTCCCTGAATGATCTCATTCAGCTGATCGACAAAAGTAGTTCTCCGCTCGATGATTTTACTTCCGAAAGAAATCAGCTGGTTATCCCATATATTCATGGTTTCTTTCAATGTCGGATGGAAATACAGATCTTTTAAAAGCGAATTTCTCTGATTGATGATCTTGTTATAACTGGTCAGATTATAAAGATAAAAATGATCCAACTGACAAAGCTCCATATCCACAAAATGTCTTCTGTAGGATGGACCGTCCTTGATAATATCCAGATCTTCCGGAGAAAACAAAACCACATTGATAATGCCCAGAATATCCGCAGCCTTTTTAACTTTCTCCAAATTTAAGGCAATACCCTTGGCTTTATTGCTGCGAAGATGCATGTCTATTCTTTGTTCCGTATCTTCTTTGTTCAGAAAAGCTCTTAAATGAGCCTCTTCACATCCGAAACGGATTACATCTTTATCTTTGCTGCCTTTATGGGATTTGGTTGTAGCCAGATAGAAAATGGCTTCCAGAATATTTGTCTTTCCCTGTGCATTATTTCCGTAGAAAATCGTAGTACCCCTGTCAAAATTTAAAGACAGGGATTCATAATTTCTGAAATTTTCCAGCTCAAGGGTTTTAATGTACATGAATCCGGGTATCCTTATATTCTACAATGTCTCCGGAAACAATTTTCTTGCCTCTTTGTGTTGCAATTTCATTGTTAACTTTGACTTTGCCTTCCTGAATCTCAAATTTGGCATCCGAGCCGTAATCAATTAAATTGGCAGCTTTCAATAACTGGCCCAATTTAATATATTCCCCTTTTAAATAAAATTCTTCCATAATCTTATCCTTCAACTCCCAAATTTACGGGAAGAATCATATAAGTAAAGGTATCTTCGTCATCTCTGATAAAGCAGGGAGATTTGGCGGAAGCAAAATATAAATGAATGGTTTCATCATCAATGGCTTTTAAAGCATCCGTTAAATATTTGGGATTGAAACCAATCTTTAAATCATTTCCTTCTTTTTCCACATCAATCTTTTCATTCATGCTACCCTTGGAAGATTTCATACTGAATTCAACTACCTGATCAGCAATATTTAAAACGATTGCCTTTTTATCTCCTTCTCTTGCATAAACAGTGGATCTGTCCACACATTCATACATTTCCCTTTTATTAATCGTAACCTTGGTGGAATATTCTTTGGATAATACATTATCGATATTAAAGAATTCTCCGTCGATTAATCTGGTTACGAAAGTATTATTTGCAAAATTAACGATCAGATGGTTATCGGTAAAATGTAAAGTTGCAACTCCATCCGTTTCTTTACCCAGAATATTATAAAGATCGTTTAAACTTCTTCCCGGAACAATAATCTTCTTTACGAGATTTTCATCTTCAATTTCCACTTTACGAATGGAAACTCTCTGTCCGTCCAGGGAAACAACCCTTAAAATTCCGTTTTTAATTTCAAATAATTCACCTCTTAAGGTTCTGTTGGCTTCATTATCGGAAATGGAGAAAATAGTCTGACGGATAATTTCTTTTAATGAAAATTCATGAATATCCATATGTTCTTTGTAATTGAAAGTAGGGATATCATTAAAAGTATCCGTTTCTCTTCCGATCATTCTCATTACAACTTTTCCGCATATAAAATTCGTCTGATAAGAAGGATCGGATTCAATATTGATATCACTGTCCGGCATTTTACGTACAATTTCCTGAAAATCTTTGGAATCCAGACAAATCTTTCCTTCTTCCAAAACTCTTGCGGAATAAATAGACTCAATAGCCATTTCGGAATTATTGGCTACAAGTCTTACTTCATCCATTCTGGCTTCTAATAAAATACAATCTGCATTTGTAAGATTGGATTTGGAAGGAACTGCTTTGATAACAGTAGAAATTGCATTCTGAAGATCGGATTTGGAAATACTTAATTTCATGGTAAGTGATTATCCTCCTTATACTGAAAAAATGGGACGAAAGCATATATAAATAATTATTATTTCATCTTATTCATATTATAGGGTGTTGATATGTGGAAACCCTTACTAATTATACTAAATTTAAGGCAAAAATGGAATGGATAATTTGTGAAAAAATAAAGATTAAGTCATTTTTAACCTGATAGTTATAAACATGGCTTAAAATCGAAAATATGAGCCTGAAAATGGCATAATTTATATAAACATAAAGTTGTAAACATATCCACATTTTTATGTTTATAGTGTTTCTTCCTATTTATATATAATCATTTTGTAAATAAAAATGAAATACCGGATGGAAAAGTGGTATTTCATTTCTATGTTTATGATGGAATTTTAATAAGTTTTGATAATATATTTTTATTTATGAAGGGGTTATTTTCTTCTTAATAATGTCAATCTGGTTGGCAAAATTGGAATCATTGTTGATTTCATCCTGAATTTTGGTAATTCCGTTAATAATTGTGGAATGATCCTTCTTATCCAGGACTTTGGCAATGTTTTTTAATGAGTTATCGGTTAATTCCCTGCATAAATACATTACAACCTGTCTGGGAACAACAATTTCGGATGTTCTTTTCTTGGAAGTAATATCTTCTGCTTTAATTCCGAAATGATCCGCAACAACCTGGATAATGATCTGAGGAGTAACCATTTTGGGAGCATTCGGATAAATAATATCTTTTAATGCTTCTTCCGCCATTTCCAGGGTAACTGCTTTTTTATTGATTTTGGAATAATAAATAACTTTGTTAAAAGCACCTTCCAGCTCACGGATATTGGAATTTACATTAGTTGCAATGTAATCGATTACTTCCTGGGGAACCGCACAAATCGTATTCTTATAAGGTTCCGAAAGCATTAAAAGAATGGCAGCTCTTGTTTCATAACTGGGAGGCTGAATATCTGCCTGTAGTCCCTGACTGAAACGGGAAGAGAATCTTTCATCCAAGGTTTCCATCTGTTTGGGAGGTTTATCGGATGAAATAATGATTGCTTTACCGTTATCATGAAGTACGTTAAATGTGTGGAAAAACTCTTCCTGAGTTGCTTCTTTACCGATAATAAACTGAATATCATCGATCAAAAGAACATCCACGGTTCTGTATTTATCACGAAGTCTGTTTAATGCTGCGGAAGAACCGCTACGGATTCCTTCAATTACTTCATTTGTAAAGGTTTCAGAATTGACGTATAAAACTTTTTTCTCCGGATTATGATCGATAATATAATGAGCGATAGAATGCATCAGATGGGTTTTACCCAGTCCGGATCCACCGTAAATGAACAAAGGATTGAAATCTTCGCCCGGATTTTCGGCAACCGCCAGGGATGCGGAATGAGCAAAAGAGTTATTGCTTCCTACAACGAAGTTTTCAAAAGTATATTTGGAAACAAGATTAGCCTGTTTATAAAGCTCCGAATGATCTACGGAAACGGAAGAAGAAAGAGATGATTCATCTTCTTCTTTTCTGGTGATAAAACGGATATCGTAATCATGATTGGTTGCTTCTGAAACACAAACATGAAAATAATCTTTGTAATTCTTGATTAAATAGTTGATAAGCTGAGCTTTATCGGAAGGAATTTCGATATAAAAAACATCACCTTCCACCTTATAAAAACTCATCGGTTCGATCCAGGTACGATAAGCAATCATACTGATTTGAAGCTCATCCGCCACCTTTTGTTTGATTTCTTCGAATAATGCTGAATAATCCTGTTCCTGCTGACTCATAGATCCAAAAATCCCCTGTATTTCTTAAAGACTTTTCTTATCTTATACGATAAAACATAAAAATTCAAATAAAAAAAAATAATATTTTATGTAAATTGTTTTTATTTTTTTCAACACAATTATCCACATATGTGGATAACTTTGAAATGAATAGTTTTAAAAATTAAAAAGAGAATAAATTTCTATAAAAAGCCCGTAAATAAAGGAAAAATTGACTTATCCACAAAACAGGTGTTTCAGTTACATAACAATTGAATAACCTGTTTTTTGGTGAATTATAAACAAGTTTTCCACAAATTGTGGATAATGAAAAAGGGTTTTTTTTATGGAAACTTGACTTCAATATGTTGAATTTAATGATTTTTGAAACTCAACATCTTGTAAAAATTTTTTTAAAAATATTTTTGCCAACCGTTTTCTTCAATCTGCCGCAGAAAATAGTCCTTGACGGGATTATTTCTATTGTTTATAATCAAAACGATTGTTTTCGACATAAGTAAAGGAGGTGTATTTGGTTATGAAGATGACATTTCAGCCTAAGAAAAGACAGAGATCAAAAGTTCATGGTTTCCGCGCAAGAATGAGTACTCCCGGCGGAAGAAAAGTATTAGCAGCCAGAAGAGCTAAAGGTAGAAAGATATTATCAGCATAGGCCGCAGATTATGTGGCCTTTTTTTTTCGCGATAAAAGGCTTTCTACCCGCACCTGAATCGGTGGTGCATTGTATATGGAAAGAATCAGAAAATCCGAAGAATTTGAATCTGTTTACCAATCCGGCAAATCCCATGCCAATAAGTATTTTGTAATTTATATGTCGAAAAACGATTTTGGAATAAACAGATTGGGTGTTTCCGTTTCCAAAAAGGTCGGAAACAGTGTGATCAGGCACAGAATCAAGCGCCTGGTGAAAGAAAGTTTCAGACTACACGAGGATATGTTTAATAGTGGTTTAAACATTGTAGTCATAGCAAGAAAAGATGCCTTTGGGATTACTTATGAGGAAACCACGAAGGCTCTGCTTCATCTTATGAAGCTTCATCATGGTATGAAGTCGTAATTTGATCAGGTAATAGAAATTACAATTTTTCATGAAGAAAATTTTAATTGCTATAATTCATTTTTATCAGAAATTTCTATCTCCACTGAAAAGCACCAAATGTCCTTATATTCCTTCCTGTTCCCAATACGGACTTGAAGCGATAGAGAAGCATGGTGCCCTCAAGGGTTCACTCCTTGCGGCGTGGAGAATTTTGCGTTGTAATCCTTTTTCAAAAGGGGGATACGATCCTGTACCATAAATTACAGGGTTAGGAGGTTAAATGTTAGAATTATTACTTACACAGAATTCTACTTTTATTATAGGACCGATTGCGAAATTACTCGGATTTATCATGCAGGGTATTTTCTGGTTATTGGATAAAGTAGGAATTCAGAATATCGGTTTGGCGATTATCATTTTTACACTCGTCATTTATCTTTGCCTGATGCCTTTGACCATCAAGCAGCAGAAGTTTTCCAAAATGTCGGCCATCATGAACCCGGAATTACAGGCTATCCAGGCTAAGTATAAGGGAGCCAAAGACCAGGATTCCATGATGAAGATGCAGGAAGAGACCAAAGCCATTTATGCAAAATACGGTGTGTCTCCTTCCGGAAGTTGTCTGCAATTGTTGATTCAGATGCCGATTTTGTTTGCATTGTATCGTGTCATCTACAATATTCCCGCATATGTTCCGCAGGTAAAACAGGTTTATATGGAACTTGTTCCCAAGCTTACCCATATGAACGGACCTGTTTTCTGGATCAGAAGCCATATGTCTTCTGCCAAAATGTTCGCAAAGCAGTTTACGAACTTAGACAAATATCCCGATTTAAACAATACCGTCATTGACGTATTAAACCGTGCTACCAAGAAAGACTGGAATGCACTCAGCAATAAGTACTCCAATCTTTCCAACGAAATTGATGCCACTACGGCAAAACTCAATCATTACAATAATTTCCTCGGAATCAACATTGCGTTTTCTCCCTGGGACATGATCAAGGAACAGTTTGCTTCCACAGACGGAAGAAACTGGTGGATCATTATCGGTGCCGTTTTAATCCCGATCCTTTCCGCAGTAACCCAGTGGATCAACATCAAGCTGACTCCGCAGAACAATACGAATAACCAGGGACAGGATTCCATGGGCAGCACAATGAAGATGATGAACAACATGATGCCGCTTATGTCCGCATTCTTCTGTACAACGCTTCCCGCAGGTATGGGACTTTACTGGATTGCCGGTAGTGTGATCCGTTCCATCCAGCAGATCGTGATCAACAGACACATCGACAAGATGAACCTGGATGAGATCATCAAAAACAACACCGCCAAGTATGAAGAGAAATTAAAGAAAAAAGGTGTTTTAAACGATAATATCAGCAAGAAGATCAACGCTTCTTCCTCCAACAGAACCGTAAAAGAAGCCATTCAGAAAACGGATGAAGAGAGAAAAGCAGAAATTGCCAAGGCGCAGGAATACTTAAAGAAAACGGAAAAGAAGAAGAGTTCCGGCGGATCGTCCTTAGCCGACAAGGCAAATATGGTGAAGCGTTTTAACGAACAGAACAATAAGTAAGAGGTTACTTTTGGAGGATAAAGATATGGAATATATGGAATTTAGCGCAAAAACTGTAAACGATGCCATTACGGAAGCCTGCACCCATTTTACCGTTGCAAGCGATCGTTTGGATTATGAAGTTTTGGAAGAAGGAAGCAGCGGATTCTTGGGACTCGGTTCCAAAGCAGCTAAGATCAAAGCAAGAGTAAAAGAAGAAGCCGAAATGATGGCTGAAGCACAAGAGAAGGCTGTAAAGGAAGCGGTAAAAGAAGAGAAAAAGGCTGAAAAAGAAGCTGCCAAAGAAGAAAAGAAAGAGATCAAAAAAGAAGTAAAGGAAGCAAAAGCCAAAGCTTACGTTAATGCCAAAGAAGTGGAAGACAAGAGTATTGCTTTCTTAAAGGATGTTCTTCATGCAATGGATATTGCCGCTGTTGTGGAAGCGGAGTATGATAGTAACGAGGAGCTTTTAAACATCAATTTGATCGGTGAAGATATGGGTATCTTAATCGGTAAGCGCGGACAGACACTGGATTCCCTCCAGTACCTTGTTTCCCTTGTTGTAAATAAGGAAGCAGGCGGATACATCCGTGTAAAGGTTGATACCGAAAACTACAGAGAACGCCGCAAGGCAACTCTGGAAAATCTTGCACACAATATCGCATTCAAGGTTAAAAGAACACGTCGCAGTGTTTCTTTAGAGCCGATGAATCCTTATGAGAGACGGATTATTCACTCCGCACTTCAGAATGACAAATATGTAACTACTCATTCCGAAGGAGAGGAGCCGTACAGAAAGGTAGTTGTTACCTTAAAGAAATAATCCTTTGATCCAGGAAAGATGCTTACTGCTCCGGCTTTTCGTCGGAGCAGTATTTGTACGTTACCAAAATCCGGAGATAACATGAAAGAAACCATTGTTTCCATTGCAACCGCACTCTCCTCTTCCGGAATCGGAATTATCCGTATTTCAGGAGAAGAGGCCGTAGAAATCGCAGACCGTATTTTCAGAAAACCGAACGGAAAGAAATTATCCGAAGTTTCTTCCCATACGGTTCACTACGGTCATATTGTCGATGAAGACGGAACCGTTGTGGACGAAGTCATTGTCATTCTGATGAAGGCGCCGCATTCATTTACCAAAGAGGATGTTGTGGAAATAGACTGCCATGGCGGAATTTTCTTATTGAAACAGGTTCTGAATCTTTGTGTGAAAGCCGGAGCCAGACTTGCCGAGCCGGGAGAATTCACCAAGCGTGCTTTTCTGAACGGAAGAATCGATCTGTCCGAAGCGGAAGCCGTTATGGATTTGATTTCTTCCTCCAACGAAGCGGCAAGAAGAAATTCCATCGGTCAGTTAAGCGGAAGACTGCATCGTAAAATCATTTCCCTGCGTGAAAAACTGATCTATGAGATTGCTTTCATCGAATCCGCAATTGACGATCCCGAGCATTATGACACCGGCGATTTTATCAATCGTCTTACTGATGTAGTTGATTCTTGTGAGAAAGAATTAAAGAAACTTCTTCTCTCCTTTGAAAACGGTAAGTATCTGGTCAGCGGAATCAACTGTACGATCGTCGGAAAACCGAATGTCGGTAAATCTTCCTTTATGAATCTTTTACTTGGAGAAGACCGTGCCATTGTAACAGCGGTTGCCGGAACCACAAGAGATACTTTGGAAGAAACGATTTCTCTGGACGGAATCACGCTCCACCTCGTGGATACTGCAGGAATTCATGAGACCGAAGATGAGGTTGAAAAGATCGGCGTCAAAAGAGCCAAAGAATCCATCGAACGTGCGGAACTTGTTTTCTTTGTACTCGATTCCTCGGATAAAATCTCCGCGGAAGATCTGGAACTGACTCCTCTTCTGTCGTCCAAGAAAGTCATCGTGCTTTTGAATAAATCCGATCTGAATCTAGGAGGAACCACGGAAGAAGATGTGGAAAAAGCTTTTTCGGGTCGGATCGAAAACATGCGCATACTTTCCTTCTCCGCCAAAACATCACAGGGTCTTACCGAACTGACCGATGTGATCAAGGATCTGTTCTATCATGGAGAACTGAATGCAGACGAGGAATTGTATTTAACGAGCATCCGGCACAAAACACTTGTGGAAAATGCAGACATGGCTTTGCTCCATGTAAAGGAATCCCTTCAAATGAATATGCCGGAAGATTTCTATGCGATCGATTTGATGCAGTGCTACTCTTCCCTCGGCGAGATCATCGGTGAAGAAGTGGATGATGATCTGGTGGATGAGATTTTCTCCAAATTCTGTATGGGAAAATAAATTGAACTACAAATATAGTTGGATATAAAATGAAAGAAAACAATTCAGATTTACAATATCATATTGCAGACAGCGTGGATGTTTGTGTAATCGGTGCCGGACATGCCGGATGTGAAGCCGCACTTGCTTGTGCAAGACTCGGTTTCTCCACGGTCATGTTTACGGTTTCCGTGGAAAGCATTGCGCTTATGCCCTGCAATCCAAACATCGGCGGAACCAGCAAAGGACATTTGGTCAGGGAACTGGATGCACTCGGCGGTGAAATGGGAAGAAATATTGATAAGACTTTTCTGCAGTCCAAGATGCTAAATGTATCAAAGGGACCTGCCGTTCATTCCCTGCGTGCACAGGCCGATAAAATGGAGTATTCCAAAGCCATGCGTAAAACTCTGGAAAACCAGGAGAACTTAACGATCAAGCAGGGAGAGGTTTGCAGAATCTTAACCAAGGAAGATGCGGATGGAAAGAAAACCGTTTGCGGAGTCGTCATCGGAACCGGAATGGTATATGAATGCCGTGCGGCAATCATCTGCAGCGGAACGTATCTGAATGCCCGTTGTCTATGCGGTGAATCCATTACCTATACGGGTCCGAACGGATTAATGGCAGCAACGCATTTAACCGCCGAACTCCAAAAAGACGGAATTGAACTCAGACGTTTTAAAACAGGTACGCCTGCGAGAATGGATAAGCGAACCGTTGATTTCAGTAAGATGGAGGAACAGGTGGGCGATACGCCGATCGTACCGTTTTCGTTTTCCACCAATCCGGATGATATTCAGAAAGAACAGGTTTCCTGTTATTTAACTTATACCAATGAGCGCACACATGAGATTATCCGTGCGAATCTGGATCGCTCTCCCATTTATGCAGGAATTATCGAAGGGACCGGACCGAGATATTGTCCTTCCATCGAAGATAAGGTTGTGAAATTTGCGGACAAGGAAAGACATCAGGTATTCATCGAACCGGAAGGACTTTATACGAACGAAGTATATATCGGTGGCATGTCTTCTTCTCTTCCGGAGGATGTTCAGCTTGCCATGTACAGAACCGTCCCCGGTCTGGAAAATTGTAAAATTGTAAGAAACGCATATGCGATTGAATATGACTGTCTTGCTCCGGGACAATTAAAACCGTCCCTGGAGATTAAGCAGGTGGAAAACCTTTTCAGTGCCGGACAGTTTAACGGAAGTTCCGGATATGAAGAGGCTGCTGCACAGGGACTGATCGCCGGTATCAATGCAGCAAATAAATTAAAAGGAAAAGAGCCACTGATCCTGCAGCGCTCGGATGCATACATCGGAGTTTTAATCGATGATCTTGTAACCAAGGATAACCGTGAGCCGTATCGTATGATGACATCAAGGGCGGAGTATCGCCTGATCCTACGTCAGGATAATGCGGATCTTCGTCTTCGCAAATTCGGATATGAAGCCGGACTTGTTTCCGAGGAGGTATATCAGCAAACCCTCGAGAAACAGCGTATGATCGATGAAGAAGTTGAACGACTTAAAACTACATTTGTAGGTGGAAGTAAAGCGGTAACCGAGATACTTGCAAAGCGTGAATCGGCACCTCTTAAAACCGCAGCTTCGATTGCGGACTTAATGTGCAGGCAGGAACTGGATTATGAGTTTTTAAAAGAACTTGATCCCGAGCGTCCCGAACTTCCAAAGGATGTGGTGGAGCAGGTTTGTATCAATATTAAATACGAAGGTTATATCGCACGCCAGCTTCAGCAGGTGAAGAGTTTTAAGAAAAATGAAAATCATCTGATTCCGGAAGATTTAGATTATGATGATGTTCCTTCTCTTCGTCTCGAAGCCAGACAGAAGTTAAAGCAGTTTAAGCCGATTTCCATCGGACAGGCATCGCGTATCAGCGGTGTTTCTCCCGCGGATATTTCGGTTTTGCTTATTTTTCTTTCTTCTCGTAAATAAGTGGGTAAGAGTATGGATTTTCAAAACGCCTTAAGTGAATTTGGCATATCCTTAAATTCTAAACAGACAGAGCAGTTTGAGCTTTATTATAAACTTCTGGTTTCCTGGAACGAGAAGATGAACTTAACTGCGATTACGGACAGAGAAGAAGTCTATGTTAAACATTTTTTGGATTCTTTATCTTTCGTTAAAACGAATCCGTCCACGGAAGATTTTCGCCTGATCGATGTCGGAACCGGGGCCGGTTTTCCCGGTATACCGCTTAAGATTCTGTATCCGAAGGCGCATATAACGCTGATGGATTCGCTTGCCAAACGCGTTACTTTTTTGAATGAAGTTATTGAAGAACTTTCTCTTAATGAGGAAGGTTCCATCGAAGCCGTTCATTCCAGAGCGGAAGATCTTGCAAAAGATAAGGAATACAGAGAACAGTTTGATTATGCGGTTTCGCGTGCGGTTGCCAATCTTAGTACATTAAGTGAATATTGTCTTCCGTTTGTGAAAGTTGGCGGAGTATTTGTTTCTTATAAATCGGAAAAAGCAACCGAAGAAGTCAAAGATGCAAAGAAAGCTGTATTTCTTTTGGGAGGATCATTTGGTGAAGAAATTTCCTTTATCCTTCCGGGCAGTGATTTGAAACGTACACTGGTAATGATCGAAAAGAAGAGTGTGACATCCTCAAAGTATCCGAGAAAAGCAGGTATGCCTTCGAAGAATCCTTTGGGCTGACAAATTAAACTACATATGTAGTATTATAAGGAGGGGGAAATGGATCAGAACGGATTAAAAGATTTACTGTTATCAATGGCTGCGGAAATCTCTGCAGAGTATGAGAAAAATCTCATTGACCGTAATGCTAAATTCGAAGAGATTACTTTGTTAAACCGTAAGGTAGAAGAGTTAAAAGCAAAGAGTGAAGATACTGTTTTCTCTCCGCGCAGTAAACTGAGTGCATATGATTCCAAGCTTAGTTTTGAACAGCAGATTGCAAGAGAGAATTTGGAACTTGCCAAACTGGACTCTGTTCTTGATACGTTACTGAACCGGAAAGAAGAACTGTTGGAGGGAGTAGAACTTCTTGATTCTATTTTGGAAGAGAGAGAAGACTACTATGAAAAACTGCAGGATATTACATCTAAGAGTAATACCCCTGCCGAAACTTCCGATGAAGAATTGGAGAATTCCAAAGAGGATGTAAACGAGGATACATTTATACCTTCGCAAAAAGATGGTTCGAAAGTGGATGATTCGAAAGAGGATACGGAGGTGGATGGATTTACTCCCGGAGCAAAAGAGTTAATGGAAGCACTTTCCTATGTGGCACATCAGTGTGGAGAGATTTCCGATTTTACGATTCAGGATCCGTATCGTGCAAGAAACGAATTACGGTCCATTGCCAATAAGTGGGGAAATTGATTTCACCGGTTAATATTGAAAGACATTGAGCAGGGTGGTTCGCCCTGCTCTTTTTATTTTCCGCTATTTCTATTAGAACTCCTCCTGACGACACTCGATTTTGACCGTTACCGCTATATATAGATTTATAGACAAAATCAAAATTATTTATCCACCGACTTGTTTCACGTGAAACAAAGTTCTTTTCAAATGAAGTGATACAAGATATAATGTTTCACGTGAAACGTCTTACCCAAGATATGGTAGATTTTCACGTGAAACATTTCGATAAATTGATCCTTCAAAATAGAGCAAAAATGTTTATCAACAATATCCACACTATCCACATATACAAGATTTTGTGAAATTGTATCCTATGCACCGACCGGGTGGAAAACTTTATATAGATAAGAAGTGTCAAAAGTGATACAATGACATGGCGTGTGAGAAGACGAATATTTGGAGGAATGATATGGGAAAAGTTATTGCGATTGCAAACCAGAAAGGCGGAGTCGGAAAGACAACGACAGCAATTAACTTGGCCGCCTGTGTTGCAGAAAAAGGAAAGAAAGTTTTGGTCATCGATACCGATCCGCAGGGAAATACTTCCACGGGATTTGGTATTCAGAAGAACGAACTTGAAAATACGGTTTATGAGTTGATGCGCGGAGAGTGTTCCGTTAAGGAATGCGTTATTCCGGATGTGGTAGAAAATCTTTCTCTGATTCCCAGCAATGTCAATCTTGCAGCTGCGGAGATTGAACTGGTGGATGAAGACAGAAAAGAATATATTCTGAAGAACGAATTGGATTGGATCAAGGATCAGTATGATTTTATTTTCATCGACTGTCCTCCGTCACTTTCCATGTTGACCGTAAATGCAATGACCGCAGCGGACAGTGTACTTGTTCCGATCCAATGCGAGTATTATGCATTGGAAGGATTGAGCCAGTTGATCACTACGGTGAATCTGATCAAGCGAAAAATCAATCCGGCACTTTCCCTGGAAGGAGTTGTATTTACCATGTACGATTCCCGTAACAATCTTTCGGCTGAGGTCGTAGAGAATGTAAAGGAGGTTATGCAGGAGAGAATTTTCGAAACTCTGATTCCGAGAAATGTACGTCTCGCGGAAGCACCGAGTTACGGACAGCCGATCAATGTATACGATGACAAGTCTGCCGGAGCAGAAGCTTATCGGAAACTTGCGGAAGAATTGATCAAGGTTAATGCATAATTTTCACATGAAACATAGATAAGGGGAGAAACCGAAATGGCATTGAAAAGAGGATTGAACAAAGCAAAAGGACTGCAGTCTTTGATTGATACCGGAACTGTTCAGGAGACCGGAGCCGAATCGAAAGACGGAGTGATTCAGGTTAGCATCTCCAAGGTGGAGCCGAACCGGAATCAGCCGCGTAAGAATTTTGATGAAGATGCCCTGCAGGAACTTGCGGAATCGGTTAAACAGTATGGAGTATTATCTCCGCTGCTGGTTGTTGACCGCGGAGATTATTATGAGATCGTTGCCGGTGAGAGAAGATGGAGAGCAGCCAACATTGCAGAGCTGAAAGAAGTTCCGGTTATTGTCAGAGATCTGACCGAGCAGCAGATTGTTGAGATTTCCATTATCGAAAACCTGCAGCGTGAAGACTTAAACGAAATCGAAGAAGCAAACGGATATAAGAGACTGATCGAAGAGTTCCACTTAACACAGGACGAAGTGGCAGAGAAGGTATCCAAATCCCGTACCGCAATTGCCAACACGATTCGTCTTTTGAAACTGTGTGAAGATGTTCAGAGAATGCTGATCGACGATATGATCTCTGCCGGACATGCCAGAGCACTTCTCGGAATTGAGGATCCGGAAGAACAGTATGTCCTTGCACAGAGAGTGTTTGACGAAAAACTCTCCGTACGTGATATTGAAAAGATCGTGAAAAACCGAGGCAAGGAGAAGGTTGAGAAAAAGAAGACCGAATCCCAGCTTGCAAATGTATATAAAGATATTGAGACCAGAATGAAAGACAAATTGTCGACTAAAGTTTCCGTTACAGCCAAAGAAAACGGCGGCGGAAAGATTGAGATTGAGTTTTATTCCGGAGATGATTTGGAAAGAATTTTGGATATTATTGGAAGATAAAGAGAGGTTTGTACTACATGGGTAGTCCAATTTTAAATAAGATCGGGCTTGGAAATATTGATATTCTGTTTGTTATCATATTTCTGGTTCTTTGCATTGTAATTCTTCTGGTAATGCTGATCATGCAGAATCGGAAGTTGAATGACTTAATCGGCCGTTATGAGAAATTCATGCAGGGTTCGAGAGCCAAGAGTCTGGAGAAGAAGATCACGGATTTATTTGAAGAACAGAGTGTACAGAAATCCCTGCTTGAGAATCATTCAAGACAGATAAAAGAAATTTTCAGAAAGCATCAGTCGGCTTTTCAGAAGATGGGCTTTGTCAAATATGACGCATTTAAGGAAATGGGCGGAAAACTCAGTTTCTGTTTGGTCCTTCTTGATGAGCGCGACAACGGATATCTGCTGAATTCCGTGCACTCTTCCGACGGATGCTACAGTTATACCAAGCGAATCAAAGCAGGTCAGTCGGATCTGGAATTAAGTCCCGAAGAAGCGGTTGCTTTAAAGAAAGCGATTGAAGATAAAGAATAAAGTAGAATCCGGCGCCGTTTTGTTGTAAAATAAGAAAAGATTTTTTTTGCAGATTTCTGCAGAAAGGGAGAAAAATGATAGACATTAAATTTTTAAGAGAAAACCCCGAAGTAGTTAAGGAAAACATTCGTAAGAAATTCCAGGACGAAAAGCTTCCCCTGGTGGATGAAGTCATTGCCCTGGATGAAGAAAGAAGAGCAACCCAGCAGCAGGTGGATGATTTAAAAGCCAACCGCAACAAAATCTCCAAGCAGATCGGTCAGTTAATGGGCCAGGGCAAGAAGGAAGAGGCTGAGAAAGTCAAAGCCGAAGTTGCAAACGAAGGTGCCAAGATCGAAGAACTTGATGCCAAGCAGAAGGAACTTGAGGAAAAGATTTTAAAGGACATGATGATTATTCCGAATATCATCGATCCTTCTGTTCCCATCGGAAAGAACGATACAGAAAACGTGGAAGTTACCAGGTACGGCGATCCGTTCGTTCCCGATTTTGAAATCCCGTATCATACGGAGATTATGGAACGCTTCAACGGTATCGATCTGGATGCGGCAAGAAGAGTTGCCGGAAACGGTTTTTACTATCTGCAGGGCGACATTGCGAGATTACACTCCGCAGTTATTTCCTATGCAAGAGATTTTATGATCGACAGAGGATTTACCTACTGCGTTCCGCCTTTCATGATCCGTGCAAACGTGGTTACCGGTGTTATGAGTTTCGCAGAGATGGATGCCATGATGTACAAAATCGAAGGCGAAGATCTTTACTTAATCGGAACCAGTGAGCATTCCATGATCGGTAAGTTCATTGATCAGATCATTCCCGAATCCGAGCTTCCGAAGACTCTGACCAGCTATTCTCCCTGCTTTAGAAAAGAGAAGGGTGCACACGGTATCGAGGAACGTGGCGTATACCGTATCCATCAGTTCGAGAAGCAGGAAATGATCGTAGTCTGCAAACCCGAAGAGAGCGCAATGTGGTTTGATAAATTATGGCAGAATACCGTAGATCTGTTCCGTTCCATGGACATTCCCGTAAGAACCTTGGAGTGCTGCTCCGGTGATTTGGCCGATCTGAAGGTGAAGTCCTTTGACGTGGAAGCATGGTCTCCGAGACAGAAGAAATACTTCGAAGTCGGAAGCTGCTCCAACTTGGGAGACGCTCAGGCAAGAAGATTAAAGATCAGAGTAAACGGTGAGAACGGAAACAAGTACTTCGCTCACACCTTAAACAATACCGTAGTTGCTCCGCCTCGTATGCTGATCGCGTTCTTAGAGAACAATCTGCAGGCAGACGGAAGCGTCCGTATTCCGGAAGTACTTCGTCCTTACATGGGCGGTATGACCGAAATCAGAGAGAAATAATTAAACTTACAGACAGTCGGGGTAAACCGTCCGGGAGGAAAGGTCATGCATCGATTCATGCGTGCAATCGGGTTTTCCACTGAGGGAACCAGAGAAAATCGAAAGCGTCTTTTATCCTATGTGGTTACCTCGGCCGATGAAAGCCGTGTGGTTTCCGCGAAGGAAGGTCATCTCCTTGTGGAATACCGGAAATATTTCGGTGACCGGATCGGTATCATTGTCAGAGGAACCTTTGAGCCGGGAGAGAGCGGAGCGGAAGAATATTTCGTCGACTATTCCGTGCCCTTCTTAAAGGCCGTGGCAATTTCATCAACGGATAGGGTCACATTCGAGAGTTTTGCGGATAAACTGGAGTATGTCGGAATCTGCGACGATTATCGTCTCGGAATGCCGTTGATCTTCTATCTGCAGAATATGAACGAACTGCTTTCCCAGACGGAGCCGGTGCAGAATAGGGCCATTGATGTTTTTCATGTCTCGCTTTCCGCGCTGTCCGTGAAAGGAAGTATCATGATGCCCATCGAAAAGAGCGAATCCGATGAGCAGCTCATGAAGAAAAGAAAACGCGAGAGGGATGAACTGTATCGTCGTGCGAAGACCGGTGACGAATCCGCCATCGAGAATATCACGATTGAAGATATGGATACCTACTCGATCGTTAAGAAAAAATCCAAAGAGGAAGATGTTTTCTCTTTAGTGGATTCGTATTTTATGCCGGTCGGAATCGAGTGCGATCAGTATTCGATTTTGGGCGAGATCAAGGATGTGAACGAAAGCATCAATCAGATTACCGGCGAAGAAGTGGTTATTCTGGATATCGTGGCCAATGATATTTTCTTTGATGTCTGCATCAACCGAAAGGACTTAGTAGGGGAGCCGGAGATCGGCAGACGATTCAAGGGAGATGTCTGGATGCAGGGGACCGTCGCATTTTGATTCGGTCAGGCTTTCGATTCTTGGGAATATATGATATAATAGCATTCGTGTTACGATTTTGTTTCCGTAGCTCAGCAGGATAGAGCACTCGCCTCCTAAGCGAGGGGTCGGGCGTTCGAATCGCCTCGGGAACGCTAAGTACGAAGTATGTACCATCTATGGGGGTAAATATGGGACTTTTTGATAAAAAATCCAAAGAAAACGAAGTAAACGAAGAAGTAGTGGCTGCAAAGACACCCGAAGAATTAAAGAAGGAAAAAGGAATCAAAGAATCCTCCTTCGTTATGGGTGTTGAGAAGATCCTTCCCGGCGTTGATCCCGGCGAGACTGTTTTATACGGTAAAATGGACGGTGCTGCAGTTCGCGACTCCATGGTTTATGTTTGTAACCCGGGCAGCGACGACGATAAGGTAAGACAGGTCAAAGTGCTCGGTATTTTTGAAGCCAATAACCTGGTTATGGCATCCGCAGGCGGACCCGTCGGTATCGTAGTGGCAGCTCCGCTGAATACAAAGTTCAAAGTCGGAGATGTAGTTTTTACACCCGATGTTACACTTGAGAGCAAAGTGCATTCTTATGTAAAAGCGCTGACCAATACTTATGTGGTGGAAAGAGGTCTTTCTTTATCCAGAGAGGAAGTCGAAGCATTAAGCACGACGGACGTAGAGGAAATCTGGAGATTTTACGGATGGTTTACCCGTGAGATCGAAAAGGATCCTTCCGAAGAGAAGGCACTTGAGCAGCAGGCAAAACTGACTTTGGTCTGCAATACGCTTTGCGGCAAGATCATGAGAGCGGATTATATTTATGCGGTATTCTGCAAGTACACCGGAGAACCTTACATGTTCTCCCGTACCATCGCAAACGAAGACGGAAGTTATATGTGTACCGCTCCCAATATCCGGATTTTTACCGAAGCTTACAAAGAAAGAATGGAAGAACTTTACGGTGACGAGAAATATGTGATCCGTAAGATAGAAAACGGAGAAGACAAGAAGGGAATCTACAATTTCCTTGGTATTGCTTTTTACATCAACGGCGCAGCCGGCGTGGAAATTATTTCCGAAGATACGGTCGTTACGGGATCTTCCCTGGTTGCAGCTCCGGATTATTCCAATATTCCGAAGAACTCCGTTCCGGTAACCAACCCGGATTTGGTTCGCTGGATGTTACTGCTTGGACAGATGGGAAAGATCGAGACCGACGATCAGAAAACGATTTATCGTATTTACTATCGTTTCCTTGCAAGAGAGATCATGAAAGCAAAGTTCCTGGTTCCGGTTCATTCCACCGACACACTTCCTGCGGCAAATGAGGAAGGCCGTGTAACCGTATCCGCAGGAATGTCTGTGGGACTTCCGGTTCTGGAAGGCAAGGACGGAAAGAAGGCACTTCGTATTTTCACCGACTGGCGTCATCTTTATGAAGTGTTCCCGGATAAAAGCTTAAATGCAGCAGTCGAAACACTTGATTCCCTGATCAGTTCTTTCGAGTGCGTTATCAATTTAGGTCGCTTCCCCGCAGCAGGAAGATTTGTTACACTGGAAAACTTTAACGAGATGGAAGAGCTTGTCAGAAAAGAAGAAGATAAGCAGGCTTAATCGATAATCGGAAAAGAAATGTAAAGCCCGAAGAAAGACCGTTCTTTCATCGGGCTTTTCCTTAATCAGACGGAGGGTAAAATGAAATTTGTAGTGCAGCGTGTATCGCAGGCAAGTGTGGAAGTGGAAGGAGAGATTCTGGGAAAGATCAACCGCGGCTTCATGATTTTGATCGGAGTGGCAGATTCCGATACGGAAGAGATTGCCGATAAGATGATCGCCAAAATGCTGAAACTTCGTATTTTTGATGACGCACAAGGTAAGACCAATTTGTCGATCGATGAAGTGGGCGGAGAACTTTTACTGATCTCGCAGTTTACTTTGTATGCGGATTGCAAGAAAGGCAACCGGCCGTCGTTTTTCCGTGCGGGTAAACCGGATATGGCCAGCGATATGTACGATATGATTATTCGTAAATGCAGGGATCTAGGATATAAAACCGAATGCGGAAGATTCGGTGCGGAGATGAAGGTGTCGTTGATCAACGACGGACCGTTTACGATTGTAATGGATTCCGACGAATTATTCCGGTAAGATGCCGTTTCGCTCCATGACATTGTAGTAGGCTTCGAGATCTTTCGGCTCCATTGCGGCTTTGTCGATAATCTGTCCGTGCACGATATGTCCTTCGGTTCCGATGATCAGGATTGCCATCTCACGGTATTCCATGCGTCTGACAATCTGCTTATAGTAGAAGTTTAACGGTTTTTCACCGGTTTTTACGCTGAAAAAATGAGGATAGAAGGTAACACACATTTCAGGCGGGGTACCCAGGGTATCCTGCAGATTTTTGTAAGAGATGTTCATGCCGAAAACATAACCGAAGTAAGACATGTACATGAAGTACACGCCAAATACGATGGCGACGATTCCGGGGATTTTCCAAAAGCCCGGTAAAACGGCCGTCAGGAAAATTCCGATGATCACAACCAGCGCGCCGATTGCCGCAACGATGTTGCTCCACTTGCGATGGAAAATGCGGAAGGTCTCTCTTGCGTAGAGTTTATGCATGCTCCGGGTTAAGATGAAGCGGTTGACGAGTTCCACATGCGCTGCGTTTAATAAGTTTTCTTTGTCGTTACTGTGTTTGGGCATAGGATTATTATAATGGATTTGACCGCAAAATGAAATATTTTTCCCCGAAGAGTGCGGGATATGGTAAGATGAAAGAGGTTTGAACAAAAGTATCAGGACAGGAAATATGGCGAAAGCGATTCTGAAAAAAGGCGAAGGAAGATTGTTAAAGCGGGGCGGACTCTGGATTTTCGACAATGAGATCGACCGCCTTGACGGAGAGTTTTTAAACGGCGATCTGATTTCCGTCGAAGATTTTGACGGCTATCCGATGGGCGTTGGCGTTATCAATCTGAATTCCAAAATCCGCATTCGTATGCTGAGCCGCAACAGTGAAGAAGTGATCGATGATGCCTTTTGGGAGAAGCGGGTGCGCGATGCGGTTGAGTACCGGCTAAAGACTGTGGATACTTCCTGTTGTCGTCTGATCTTCGGAGAAGCGGATTACCTTCCGGGATTCGTTGTGGACAAGTATTCGGATATCCTTGTGATCCAGTCCCTGTCGCTTGGCACGGATCGCTACAAAGAGAATGTTTTACAGGCCCTGAAAAAAGTTCTGGCCGAGCATAACATGCCGGTCCGGGGAATCTATGAGCGAAGCGATGCGAAAGAGCGTACCAAAGAGGGAATGGAGTTTCGAACCGGATTTATCGGAGAGCCGTTTGATACGAAAGTGGAGATTATGGAAAACGGCGTCCGTTACCTTGTGGATGTAGAGAACGGACAGAAGACCGGATTTTTCCTGGATCAGAAATACAACCGCCTTGCCATACAGCGAATCTGCAAGGATGCAAAAGTGCTTGACTGTTTTACCCATACGGGCTCGTTTGCTTTAAATGCCGGAATCGGCGGAGCCAAAGAGGTGCTTGGTGTGGATGTTTCCGAAATCGGAGTTGCGCAGGCAAGGGAAAATGCCAGACTGAATCAATTGGAGGGCAGGGTGCATTTTCAGTGCGCCGATGTCTTTGATCTTTTGCCCAAACTGGAGCAGGAGAAAGAACAGTTTGATGTGGTTATACTGGATCCGCCGGCTTTTACGAAGTCGAAAGCATCCGTTAAGAACGCAACGAAAGGATATCGCGAGATCAATTTACGCGGAATGCGCTTGGTTAAGGATATGGGTTATTTCGTGACCTGTTCCTGCTCGCACTTTATGACATATGAGCTCTTTACGCAGATGATCCGTCAGGCTGCGGCTGCCGCACATGTGACGCTGCGCCAGGTGGAATTCAGGGAGCAGTCTCCGGACCACCCGATTCTGTGGGCAGCAGAGGAGAGTTATTATTTGAAGTTTTATATTTTCCAGGTGATACGATATGCTGTTTAATTCCATCAACTATGTAATATTCTTTCCCATCGTGTTGGTGTTGTACCTGCTTCTGCCCAAGAAGGCAAAGCCGGTATGGCTTCTTCTTTGTAGCTATTTTTTCTACATGTGCTGGAACCCCAAGTATGTGGTTTTGATTCTGTTTACCACCCTGGCGACCTATGTCTGCGGATTGTTGATCGGCAAGGCGGAAAAGGTGCCGGCAAAGAAAGCCTGGGTCGGCGTCTGCGTTGGAGTCAATCTGGCCATTCTGTTTTTGTTTAAGTATTTCGACTTCTTCCTGGATAACCTTAACCGGATTACGTCCCTGTTCGGTGGCGCAGAAGTGAAGAGCCCGTTTGAGTTTCTTTTACCCGTGGGCATTTCTTTCTATACCTTCCAGGCCATCGGCTATGTCATCGACGTATATCGCGGAGACATCAAGGCAGAGAAGAATATTATCGATTATGCGCTCTTCGTCAGCTTCTTCCCTCAGCTGGTTGCAGGACCGATTGAGAGAAGCAAGAATCTTCTTCCCCAGATCAAAAGCATCAAAGAGAAGAATCTCTTTACTTACGAAAACCTGGTTTCCGGCTTCGGAACGATTCTCTGGGGTCTGTTCATGAAGATGGTCATTGCCGACAGAGCGTTGATTGTCGTTGATCAGGTATTTGCAAGATACTATCAGTACGGAACCGTGGAACTGGTTCTAGGCGCAATTCTGTTTTCCGTTCAGATCTACGCGGACTTCGCCGGATACTCGCTGATCGCCATCGGCTCCGCGAGAATCATGGGCATCCGCCTGATGGAAAACTTCAACACCCCGTATTTCTCTTTATCCATCGCGGACTTCTGGAGCAAGTGGCACATTTCCTTAAGCACCTGGTTTAAGGACTATGTGTATATTCCTCTTGGCGGAAACCGCAAGGGAAAGATCAGAAAATACTTCAACTTATTCATCACCTTCCTTGTCAGCGGTCTTTGGCACGGCGCTGCATGGCATTATGTGGTATGGGGTGTATTGCATGGATTTTACCGTGTGTTCGGAGAGATCACGGGTAAGGCAAGAGAGAAGATTACCGATAAACTGGGCGTATCAAAGTCGCCGTTTTCCTTCCGTTTCGGAAAGGCGTTTATTACCTGCATCCTGGTTGGCATTGCCTGGGTATTCTTCCGTGCACCGTCCATCGGTGTTGCGTTTGCTTACTTAAAGAGAATGTTTACCCGCCCGGATTTCTGGGTGTTGTCGGATGAGAGTCTGTATAACCTTGGGCTTGACCGCAGAGAGGCGGCGATTTTATTCATTGCCCTTTTGGCGCTTGTTGCGGTTTCCGTAATCAGACATGTGAAAAAAGAAGAAATCGGCGTATTTCTCGCAAGGCAGAATCTGTGGTTCCGCTGGGTGATTTTCCTGGTACTGATTGCCTGCATTCTTTTGTTCGGCGAGTACGGAACGGACTTTTCTTCCGCGAAGTTTATCTATTTTGATTTTTAGGAATACGGAGTAGAGCATGAAAAAGAAGTTTTTAAAAATTGCATCCGTGATTCTGTTCCTGGTTCTTCTGTTCTTCATGATCGGAAGGCTCTATAAAGTTGTGTCCTGGAAGGATACGTCGGGAGATTATTATTCCAGTATCGATCAGCTGAAGAATACTCCGGGCAATACGATTGATGTTGTGTTTGTCGGAACATCTCATGTTTACTGCGGAATCTACCCGTCCGTAATGTGGGAGGAGCAGGGGATTTCCGCCTTCAATATGGCCGTATCGGGACAGGATCGATATTCTGCTTATCACGATGTGAAGGAACTGGTTAAAACACAGTCACCCAAAGCGGTGTTTGTGGATTTGTATTGTATGACCTATACCTATGATGAGAGTATTGAAGGTAATCAGCACAGAAATATGATGTGTCTTCCGACATCTGCAAACTCTTATGAATTGCTTAAAGACAATCTCGGAACCGAGGATGCCGAGAACAGGGAAAAGATTAAAGAGTATCTCCTGCGCTGGCCTATTGTGCATACCCGTTATAAAGAACTCGGCAAATACGACTATCTGGATCTTCCGGAAAACGAATATCTGCGCGGAGAGATGGTTTACTATGAGACTTCAGCTGTCAATATGGATGACATCGGAAGCGGATCGGATATTGTAAGTGAACTGACCGATGAAGACCTTGACTGGTTGGATAAGATGGTGAAGCTGTCCGAGGACAGTGGTTTTCGTTTGTATTTTACCATGCTTCCCTGCAGCGTAAGCGAGGAGGCCCAGCAGACTCTTAACGCGGCAAAAGTGTATGCCGAAGAAAAAGGAATTGTTACTCTTGACTTTACGAAAGATCATTTGCTGGACTTTGATGCGGAAAGAGACTTCATCGATATTGCCCACTTAAATGCAATCGGTGCAAAGAAGATTTCCTCTTATTTCGGAGAGTACATTGTACAGAATGTATCCGTGCAGGATCACCGCGGAGATGAGCGCTACGAACTTTGGGAAAAGGATTTGAATTATCATTATCGTGCGGAATTTGTACATCGCCTTCAGTCAGTCGGAACCATGGAGGAGTTTACGGAGTTACTTTCGGAATCTTCCGATTACACGGTTGTCATCAGCAGAGAGTTTACGTATGATGAGAGCAGGGAAAACTATTTGAATGCGCTGGGGGCCCTTGGTATGACGGAAGAGGATTTTGCCGTCGGAGGAGCCTGGGTATATAAAGACAGAACCTTGACTAAAGTATATGTAAATGAATCTGGACAGGAAGCATCTTATCCGTTAAGTAAGTATGATTCGTTAATCTGTGCATTCAACGGAGATTATCAGCCGGGTAATATTTTAATCGGCAACGAGGATTATTCGAACCGGGGATTCTATCTCGGAATCACGGTATACGATAACGAGTTGGAAAGAGTCGTTTTATTCCGCGGATTTTGATTAAGAGAAAAGGAAAAAACAGAATGAGCAACAAGGAAAAAATCAGGGAAATTATCATCTATTTAATCGTCGGCGTGTTAACCACCATCGTTTCCTGGGGCGCCTGCTTCGTGGCAAAGCTCTGCGGATTGGATTCGGAGAACAACATCCAGAACTTCATCATCAACACCATCGGATGGGTGGCCGGCGTATTGTTTGCCTATCCTTTGAATCGTAAGTGGGTATTCAAAAGTACCAACCCGAAGGTTTTCAAGGAGTTCTTCGGTTTCGCAGCATCCAGACTCGGCACCTGGGTTTTGGATATTCTCATTATGTATGTATTTATCAATGTCTGGAAAATTTTCCTTCCGGCAAGCGAATACCTGCATGAGCACATCTCCTTCCTGTCCAAGATGAATATCGACGATGTACACTACTGGTTCGTGAAGATCTGCATCTCCGCAGTTTTGGTTACCATCTTAAACTACGTGTTCAGCAAGGTTTTGATTTTCAGCAAGAAGAAGTCTCCGAAGACGGAAGAATAGTTATGGGATTGTTTGGAAAACATCGCGAAGAAAGTTCCTCATATAATCCGGAAGAGAAGAAGCCGGTGATGAAATGCAGCATCTGCAACGGTGAGCAGGTGGCGGGCTTTGTCGAGTTTAAAACCGGAAAGTTCGAAGAATCGATGTTAATCCGCAATGATAAAGACCTCGCGGAGTTTCGAAAGAAATACGGGATCGAGGGAGACATCGAGAAGATTTACTGATCGTTTTTGGGGAAAGGCGGAATGAAGCTTTCGGACGCAACATCGCCTTCCTGGATGAAGACCTGTGACATATTGAGATCCAGGCAAAATTGAATCACTTTTTGATACTCACGCTTTGTGACCTTCCGGTGAAGAGCCGGATAGGGCGCAAGGCGTTTTTTCTGCTCTTCGGAAAGAGCGCCCGGGGCATCATATAAGGGCGTGTACTGATTCATGATGGAGAGGTAAATCCGGTCACCATAGGTTTGGTGAAGATAGTCGATTACGGAAAAAGCGTTGTTTACGCCAAGCGGAAGAAGAAGGTGTCGTACGATGACACCTTTTTTCATCAGTGCGGGAGAGTCTTCTTCGCTTTCTTCAAATTCGGGATCGCCGACCTGGCGGATCATTTCCGCGATTGCTGCCTTGGCCACATCGGGATAATCGGGAGCATGGGAATAGTCGGCGGCTATTTTACCATCCATATATTTAAAGTCGGGGAGATAAATATCGATCAATCCATCCAAAAGTTGCAGAGTTTCCGGCTTTTCGTAGGCGGAGGAATTATAGACGAAAGGCAGATCGAAGCCTTTCTTTTTCGCAAGCAGAATAGACCTGCGGATTCCGGGAACAAAATGCGAAGGCGTGACCAGGTTAATATTATGTGCACCCTGCTCTTTCAGATCAAAGAAGATTTGGCATAATTCATCCGGAGTGACTTCCCATCCGATTCCGTCTTCGGAGATGGCGGCATTCTGACAGAAGATGCACTGCAGATTACATCCGGTAAAAAAGACAGCGCCGCTTCCGCTCTTTCCGGATATGCACGGCTCCTCCCAGAAATGAAGTGCAGCCCTGGAAATACGCATGGAGCTGCCTTCCTTACAAAAGCCTTTGGCATTTGCATGGGATTGCGGGCGCTCGGTTTTACATTCTCTCGGACAGAGGGTGCAGATACTCATTTAAGTCTTAGTTCCTTTATTATTCTTTAGTCCCAATGTATATCCTTCCGTATCAGATAGCAAGACTTTCTTCATAATAGGACACATAAATAGGGGATGTAAAAATGATGACCACTATATATAGGAAAGAATAATTCATTCACAAAAAATTAATGAAAAAGCAGCACGAATTGGGAACACGCCTTGTTGACACTAAAAAACCGGAATGTTAAAATAAAATTCCCTCACAAAAAAACATTTTAATTTTTTCTGTGAAAAATTGTTGACAACTGTTTTTGAGGGTGATATGATAATCAAGCTGTCGCTGAAAAAGCGATAACACGGAACCTTGACAAATGAACAGCAATGCAACCCTGAAAATTCCAAAAATGCAGAAATGCATAAAGAGAAAATTCAGAAG
>ODAI014430004.1_pt1 | contig 127752 bp, 119 predicted proteins | sample 1539321 | NCBI WGS metagenome assembly ODAI01 (sample SAMN02144231, study PRJEB22623) | gut metagenome | biome: sheep rumen | host: Ovis aries | place: New Zealand
ACCCCCGAAGATGTATATATGTACCGCGCACTTATCCAGTACCGCGAAAACGAACAGGCTTTCGGTATAGGCTCCACCCCCGATATCCTCAAGCAGAAATAATAACCGCACCTGTCGTAAGGGCGGCGCTGATATAGAAGTTTTAAGCCATGGTATTTCTGATGCAAAGTCAGAAGTACTATGGCGTTTCTATTGACAGTGCATAGATGACGTGCTATAATGGTAACTAACATAAACCAAATCGAAATTTAAAGGTGAAAAACATGATTAAGGAAATTGATCGAAGTGATATACCGAATTGTGTCTCTGTTATTAAAGACAGCTTTATGACTGTTGCTGATGAGTTCGGATTCACTTCAGAAAATGCACCCCGATTTACAGCATTCGCTATATCGGACGATAGACTGTACTACCAATTGGATAATGAAAATAGAATAATGGTTGCATACTATTTGGATAATAAGGTAGTAGTTGGATATTATTCCTTACTTTTGCAGGAAGATAATCAATGTGAGCTGAATAACCTAAGTGTCCTTTCCGATTATAGACATAATAATATCGGTACCGCATTGTTGGATGATGCTATAATTCGAGCAAAAAAATTGGGGTGCGTTAAAATCAATATCGGAATTGTTGAAGAGAATAAGATATTACGAAAATGGTACGAGGATAAAGGCTTTACTCATATTGGCACAAGGAAATTCGATTTTTTCCCATTTACTTGCGGCTATATGGTAAAGACATTATAATCTAAATTCTGGTTTGGTTTATCTTAGCAGTTGTATAAAATACAATGCCCCGAAGCACTTTGAAGTGCTTCGGGGCAAAACTTCTATATGGGTATCTGTTTTACGGCAGGGGCGGGATTTTATTTGCTTGTGTCACCGATGCCGTATTTATCTTTCAGCCTTACGAATATTCTTTCTGCGGGCTTTACGAACAACACGAGGAATATGCAGTTCGATACCATATAGCTAACCGTGAACCATGCTGAGGTGAGGGTCAGCCCGAGAAATCTTTCGGGGGTGAATCCGCCGCCCAGCCATAACACGCTGCATATATCCATAAACACTGAATAACACGCACCTGCAGCCACGCCGAACACGCACAGCAGCAGGGGCTTTTTTTTCAGTTTACTTCCCACAAGACCTGCCAGCAGACCTGTTATACCCCACACCATCATCTGGAAAGGAGTCCATATCCCCTGGGTAAAGAAGAAATTTGATATCAGTGCTGTAAGCGCACCTATCATGAATCCCTGTTCAGCCCCTAGGTATATACCTGCAAGTATTATCACAGCCGCGCAGGGTTTGAAAGCGGGCAGGGGTGCGAATATTATCCGTCCTGCCACAGAAAGTGCCGTCATCACTGCTGTCAGTGCCACCTCGCCCGAAGCCGCTTCTCTCCGCTCGAACCTTGCGAAGAATATGCCGCATACAGCCACCGCAGCCGAACCAATCAGCCAGACCGCAGCCCTGTCCCTGAATATCATGCAGCCACCTGCGATAAGTGCCATTGATCCTGCCAGCAAAGCCGCCTTCACCGCCCTGCGCATCATTCAACTCCCCCTGCCGCCAGCCACAGCATCTCTACAGTGTATGCATTTTTGACCTCGCCGCGTGCTATCCTGCCTGCAGCGGTACTGAGATATCCTGCCTTCGCGAAAAATCCTGCCGCAGGCATCAGGCTCTCCACACGTCCGCCGCACAGTATGCCACAGCTGTCTGCGGTTTCTGCCGCGTATTCCATATCATGGGTCACAGTTAGCACTGCACTGCCCTCAGCGCAAAGCTTTCTGACCATATCCCCTATACGCCTGCGTGCCTCAGCATCCAGACCCTTTGTGGGCTCGTCCAGCAGAAGTATCTCAGGCTCGCATAAAAGCACCCTGCCAAGACCGCACAGCTGCATCTCACCGCCGCTGAGGTCATAGGGGTGCATATCCCCGAGGTGTCCGCAGCCCATACGCTCAAGCATCTCATCAGCCCTGTTCTCAGGCTTTCCCATAGCCCTCAGTGCATAGATATAATCCTCGCGCACCGTCGGCTGAACAAACAGGTCTGCCGCCTCCTGCGGAAGCATCGCAGTAACAGCACCCTGCTTTTTCTGCCGTTTCCCGAAGACTTCCACCTTGCCCGAGTAAGTCCTGCAAAGTCCTGCAAGACACCTCAGCAGAGTGGTCTTGCCGCTGCCGTTAGCCCCGATGAGTGCCAGATGCTCTCCCCTGTGCAGAAGTATATCCGCCCCTGCCAGTATATCATCATCCTTGCGCCCCCACGCGAACCTTACTCCCTCAGCACGCAAAGCATCCTCCCCGAAGGTCTTCCTTTCACCAAGAGGCACCTCTCTCTTATGAGGTATCTCAGCCAGCAGCCGCCTGCCCTCACGCACCGTCAGCGGTACAGGCTCATACCCTGCAAAAGCCCTAGCCGCCGCAGGCATAAAGCTCTCTGCCGCCTTTACGGCTGCTGTTTCACGGGGTGTACCGTCAGCCATTATCCTGCCGTCTTCAAGGAATATCACCCTGTCACATTCTGCAAACAGCAGTTCGGTACTGTGCTCCGCAATTATCACCGTCATACCCGTTTCACGGTTAAGCCGCAGTATAAGGGCGCTCATATCCTCAGCCGTCACAGGGTCAAGTCGGCTGAAAGGCTCGTCAAGCAGAAGTATCTCAGGCTGCATGACAAGTGCCGCACAAAGGCTCACCAACTGCTTTTCACCGCCCGAAAGCTCACTCAGTTTCCGCTCCGCAAGCTTTCCCAGCCCGAAACGGGTTATGGTTTCCGCCGCAAGCCGACGTACCTCCGCCGCATCAAGCCCTGCATTCTCAGGGGCAAACATTATCTCACCGCGCACCCTGTCACTCACAAAGCCGTCCTCGGGGGACTGTGCCGCATACCCGACCTTCGGCTGAGGGCTCACTGCCTTCTCCCCGAATATCCTTATCTCCCCTGTCATATCGCCCCGCGGGGATATCTCAGGCTTCAGCAGTTTCAGCAGTGTGGTCTTGCCGCAGCCCGAATGCCCCATAAGCATAACAAGCTCGCCCCTGCCTATCCCGATATCTATGTCCTGAAGTACAGGTGCATCAGCACTGCTGTAACGGAACGTCAGTCCCTTGCAGTAAACAGCGTCCATTGAAGCCTCTCCTTTCCCAGTATAATAAGCGGCAGCATACATTCCGCAAGATATACCGCCGTCATAACGAGCTCATATCTTCCGAAGTCTATCGTCGGGAAAAACTCCGTTGCTCCGCCCATTGACGAAAGCACCAGACCTGCGGATGTAAGCAGTACCACCGCACCAATGGATACCATGTCCTTAGCCCTCAGTGCCCTCCTGTCAGAAAATCTCACGGGATGGGTGCCGTATCCACGGGCATTCATGCTCTGTGCCGCACCTGCAGCCGCCTCTGCCGACCAAGCCATGCAGGCAGTAAATACCGCCCCGACTTCTCCCAGCCGACCTGTAGGACTGTTCTCCCTGAAAAGCCCTGCACCGCGCTGCGCCTCGCTTATCCTTCTGTTTTTCTGTATCAGCCGCGGTATGAACCCGAGGGTCATACTGATAGTCATGGCAAGCCTCGGGGAATATCTCCCGAATATCCCCAGCATCTCACGCTCGTTCACAATACTTCGCATGACCGCCAGCCATACCCCCGCACCGCTCAGCGAGAGTCCAAGCTCCAGCCCGTAAAGCATGGATTCCAATGTGTAGGGACGGTCATTCACAAAGAGCAGGACAGTCATTCCCCTGTGTGAGAATATGGGGTCAATAACAGCCGTAGCCGCACATATCACCAGTACACCTGCCGCCCATTTCAGCCCCCTGCGCCAACCGTCATACAGCGCCATGCACATAAGCCCCGTCACTGTCCCGACACCTGCCGCACAAAGTGACCTGGGGAACATTATCATCACCAGTATACCCACTACAGCCGCTAGCCGTGTCAGCGGCGCAAAACTCTTCATCTGTCCGCCTCCCCGATAAAGCTGTCAACATATGTGAACACTATCTCGTCACCGCACTCGGGCTGATACTCGCCGCAGTTGATATCGGGGGCTGTACCGTTCACGGTGTATATCCAGCCGCTCTCAGCACCATAGTCAAATTCTTCCAGACCGCCTATACCGCTTATGTATACTGCCCTGCCGCCCTTGGTATCAAGGTCTATGCCCTCATACATCAGCACTCTCGCGGCAACATCATATACGCTGTCACCGGAAACCAGTGCATATCTCCCTTCAAGGGATATTCCGCCGTCCACCGCAGAGCTGTCCACCTTTATAGTGACATACTCTCCATCCTCTGTGACCTCAGTCGGGTGGAGCGCATAGTACTCCTCAGGGGTCTTTATATCCACAAAGAGGACAGCCGCTGTCAGTACAGCCGCCGCACCGCCTACTAATATTATATCCCCTGTTCTCATGCTCTCAGCTCCCGTCCATGATCAATACAGCCCTCGCAGCCGCCGTATCAGACTTTTTATGCGCCCCTGTTTTTTAGAAGCCCTCAGTGCTTCCTCATAGAATCTCTTTGCCTTTTCCAAAGCCTTGTCATCGGGGGCTTTGTCGGAAAATCTCAGTTCCTCATAAGCCCTCTCGGATTCAGCGAACCGTGTGCCAAGCAGACCCTCTGCTTTCTCTGCCAGTACCTCGGGGGGAAGTCCGTGTAGTCCCAGAACCTCCTCCATAAGCTGTCTGCCCTGAAAATGATCAGCCTTCAGCGCCGCGGTATCATCATGCTTTCTCCGCAGTGACCACCTGTATGCCGCCCTTATCCTGCCTGCCGCCAATGCCGCCGCAAGTATGCCAAAGGGCATCAGCATAAGCCTTCCCGAGGTTTTTGTGGTTTCCTTTTCGGCACGTATCTCTGCGGCTGTACGCGGCGGTGCCGAACGGTATATGATATCCTCCGCCGATGAGGTAAGTCCGTCACTTTCCTCACCGTCCGCGGAAGTCCCCTCGGGAAGAAGCGGAGAGCTTTCTTCATACTCCCGTGAAGCTTCAAACACTGACCAGCCTGCACCGTCGATGTATACCTCTGCCCATTCACGTTGCTCGCCGTCTGCAAGCCTTGCTTTGCCGCCTTCGGGCATACTCTTAAAATATATGCCCTTTACTGTTCTCGCGGCTATACCGCAGCTTCTCGCAATATCCACTGTCAGCTGCGCATGATCGCTGCTGTCAGCCGCTTTGTCCGAAAGCTCGTTCCTCACAGCCGTCCTTACAGCTGCAAGTTTAACATCAAGGGGCTGTGTACCGTCCACAGGGTATTTCTCACGGAGCTTTTCTTCTTCATCAGCTGTCAGGCTGCCGTAAGCAGAATACACATACTCGCGGTAAAGTCCCTCGCGGTCAAGATATTCGCCTTCTTTCAGCTGTGTCATCAGCCTGAATATCTCCTTATCTGCCTGCGGACACACCACGTATCCGCCTTCCGTATATTCCGAACATACTCCTGCAGGGATAAGATCTTCACCGACCTTAACTTCCTCCATCGGCAGTACAGCGCCTGCAGATCCCATAAGCTGACCTTTCTGTGTCATCTCATCGAAGCCTGCTTCACGCAGGGTTTTCATTATCGCTGAACCTCTTGCATACTGCGCCTTGCTGCAGTGCGGCTCCTCGTAGCTCTCTGCCAGATAAAGGGTCATACCCTCTGCTGCCGATACTTCGCCTGCAGGCGGCAGTTCGGGCAGCCTTATCAGCACCGCAGGCAGGGCTATTACCGCCGCCCCCAGTGAAAGCACAGCACGCCTCATATCCTTTGCACCGAATATAAGCACCGATACCGCCAGTGCGACCGCACCGCAGACAAGCAGGCTGCTGCCGCCGAAAAGCACGCTCCCCGCAGCAGCCGCTATCCCCCACAGTACCGCTGCCGCTCTCGCTCCTGCGGCTGAATACACCGCACAGGATATGCCGCAGAAGATAAGCACCGCAATATAAGCACTGTCAGCCGCCCCTGCCACAGGCACATACATCAGACCGCGCTTTATCGTATACATATACTCAGCACTGTCGGCACAAAGGGCAAATTCTGCCATAGCCCTGTCATGGAGTATACCTGCCGCAAGCCCGCCGCATAAGGCAGGCAAAAAGCCCCATATCCGACCGAAACGCTCAGCGAGGTATGCCGTCAGCACACACAGGAACAGAGCTGCCGCTCCAGCGTACAGCCCACCCCATATACCTACTGTCAGTGCCGTCCCCACCCCGAAAACTACGGGTGCGGAGATATACGTTCTCTTTTCTTCCATTATCGCTTATACTCTCATATACCGTCTATTATCGTGATACGCTCATCGTTTATGTCCGTATTTACGGCGAATGCGATGATATTACCTTCATCCGCCCTGCTGCAAAGCTTTTCGAGAAAGCTCACGCCAACAGACTTATACATTGGGAAATGCAGTACCTCATACATCACAGTTTCACTATCCGCATTCTCCGTATATCTGAAGTCATCCTCACCGTAAGGCAGTACCAGTCCGTACTCCACCCCATGCAGGGACAATACCTGTGCCAGACCGCACATAGCCTCTGCCAGTACTCCTGCCCTGTCACCTGCGCCATAGTCCGCAAACAGCCACAGCTTGTCCGATCTTTCGGGGATATAGGTGTTTATGTACGGCTTGCCGAAACGGTGTGTAAGTTTCAGGTTTACCTTGCGCAGCGGCTCATCGGGACGTGCCTCTCTTGCGCCGTCAGGTTCATTCTCCCCCACAGCAGCCTCCAGCATATCGTACACCTCAGCCGCAGGAGGATCGGGCATAACAGTTACATAGCCCTCCGCACAGCATACAACAGACCGCTTTGTTATACCGGGTATATCCTTTCTGTAAAAGCTCATATACCTTATCAGCAGACCGCCGCAGTTATCCTGCGCAGGCAGCACATATCTGCGTTCATCTCTTATGTCCACATCAAGGGCTGTCCTTTCACCTGTGACTATATTCTCGCAAAGCACCCTGCCGCGCAGACGTTTCTTTCCTGCGAATATCAGTACCGGAGATCCGCCCTTGTTTATGCATACCCTCTCATAGCTGACATTCACTTCGCCCTTGTCCGCCAGATTTTCAGCCGCAGCCGCGATCAGCACTGCCAGCATACCTGCCGCGAAGTACAGACCTATTTCATTGAAAAGACCTGCCGCCAGCGCCGCCGCAAAGCACAGCGCGAATATCAGCGTCCTCACAGGTTCTCCTTGTTTTCGGGGTAAGGCAGTTCTTTGAGTATTTCTTCAAGTATCCCCTCGGGAGTCTTACCTGAGGCACGTGCCTCCCTTGTCAGCACCAGTCTGTGCGCACATACGGGTATAAAGCAGGTACGTATATCACGGGGCACCACATGATCTCTGCCGTCAAGATAAGCCCCTGCCTTTGCCAGCCTGAAAAGTGCCAGCGCACCTCTCGGGGATATGCCGCCCTCGGTGTATCTGCTGTCAGCCGCCTTCTGAATAAGGTCACACAGATAGTCCGTCACTTCTTCACTGACAGTCACCTTGTTTATCTCAGCCCTGATAGCATCGAGGTCTTCCGCATTACACACCTGCCCGACACCGTCCAGCGGGTCGGAATCCTTTCTGTCCGTAATAAGCCTTTTCAGTGCTTCCCTGTCAGGGGCACCAAGCCTGAGCCTTTCCATGAATCTGTCAAGCTGTGAAAGCGGTATAGCCGAGGTGCCTGCTGTACCCGTAGGGTTCTGGGTAGCTATCACCGTAAAGTAAGGCGAAAGCTCATGGGTAATGCCGTCTACCGTAAGACCGCGTTCTTCCATGGCTTCAAGCAGTGCCGCCTGAGTCCTGCCGGATGTCCTGTTCAGCTCGTCTGCCAGCAGAAGGTCTGTCATAGCCGCACCCTCATGGTACACGAACTCGCCCTTGCCCTCATCGTAAGCCGAATAACCCGTTATATCCGAAGCTGTAGTATCAGGTGTCATCTGAATCCTCCTGAACCTGAGACCCATAGTCCTGGTAAGCGCCAGCGCAAGGGTAGTCTTGCCCGTACCGGGAGTATCCTCCAGCAGCACATGACCGCCTGCCAGCACACCTGCTATCAGCAGTTCAACGGTATCGTCCTTGCCGATTATGACCTTTGTCAGTTGTTCCTTTATTTTCAGGGGAATGGTCTTCATCTGTTCTTTTCCTTTCTTCTTCGCATAAGGATGCCGCCCGATACAGCCGCTATCCCGAAAACAGCTATCACCGCAGATACAGAAGCCGTAACTTTTTTCCCTTTCGCAGAGCTTTTTTTCACAGCAGGCGCTGTGGTGTTCCTGTTTTTTGCGGCAGCCATAGCATCAAGCGTTGTCCTTTGAGGCTTTACTGCACTTCCTTCGTTCATATCGTACACAGACCTTTCGCCAGACCTCAGTCTTTGCAGGCTGCAAAGGGCTATCAGCGCCTGAGATGATGCAAGCTCGCTGCTGCTTTCGCCCTTTTTGTGAGCGAAGCCGCCGTCATCATTGGCAAAGCTTATCATAGCATCTGTAAGCCCTGCGAACCTTTCATCAGTGTCGGGGTCTATATCAAGGCAGCACAGCGCACATATCATCTGCGCTGTACTCTCACAATTGTCGGCACTGCTTTTGTTCTCAGCCAGATATCCAAGGGCTGCAGCTATGGTGCCCTCAGCTTCCTCACAGTTTCTGTAAGGTGAAAGCGCCTGAAGTGCCATAGCAGTTATGTCGATATCGCTCCCGCCGTCACCTGCCGTGAGCGAATAGCCGCCGTCGGAGTTCTGTGCAGAGATAATGGTATATATCATATCTTTCCTGTCGGGGTCTGCTCCCTCGGGCATCTTCCAGTCACAGCTGTCAACAGCTATCAGTCCCCATATCCATGCGTTCAGCCCCTGCTTGTCCAGTGACCTGTTCTCTCCGCGGAGATAGGTGCCGCACCCCAGCAGGTCAACACCCGATACATCAGCTGGGTCAGCCCCGAGGCAAAGCCCTGTGAGCACTGCCCTGTGCCAGTCAGTAGGGACTATCTTCCCGATGCTTTTCTCGTCCGAATAATCCTCCTGTATACGTTTCTCCCACGCCGCACGGTACTCGGCTGTATCATCCTCCAGCCCTGCTCTTACCGCGCCTATCGCCAGCCAGTCGGAGCTGTCGAACCCGGCATCCTCTGCTATACTGCCCGAAAGCAGGCTGTCCTTTTCGGGTATACCGTTCTTATTCTTTTCAAAGGTGATGATGCCCCTTGCATAGCCCTCTGCCTGACCGGTCTCCAGTGCTGATGCACTTACAGGCACAAGCAGCATCACTGCTGCCGCGGATAATGCCGCAAGTCTTTTCAACATCATTCACCTCCAACATCATTTCCAAGGTCAAGGGAGAATGCCAGCGTAACACGCTCGCCGTCGGCAAATACTGCCGAGGACATAGCGTATGAAGGCTTTCTTCCGTTGCGGCTGTAAAGCCAACCCGAGCCCGGTGCAAAATCAAATTCACCGAGAGAATCGGCATCACTGCTGTTGTTGGGCGTTACTCCCGCAGCTGCAAGATATGCCCTTGACTCCTCCGTCAGTGCAGCATCTGCAAATCTGCCCTGCATACGTATCCTGTCAAGATACCTGCTGCTGTCACTGCCGCGTGAGGATACCTCAAAACCGTTTTCTTCAAGGAACCTCAGCATTGTATCAAAGCCGTTTTCGCCCTCCAGTACGGGAAAGCTGTCATCTTCACAAAGCGTACCCAGCCCGACGGCATCAGCTTTTACAGATACAGCTATCCTGCCTACCTCAGTACCTTTCTCAACAGCATCGCAGTCTATTTTATAGAAGAACTCTGATATCCTGCCTGCCCTGTCTTTCAGCTTTACAGTTACAGCATTCTCACCTGCACGCAGGGAAAGTATATATCCCGTACAGGTGCTGTCCTCCCATTTCCGCGGTACCTTTGTGCCGCCGCATATCACCTCGGCACTGTCCGAATACAGCCGCACTCCGTCGCAGTCAACTGCCCTGAAAGTCAGTGTATACGCACTGCCCTTTACCGTTATACCGTCGGTAAGGCTAATGCTTTCAAACCGCGGAAGTCTTTCCTCTGCCGCAGGCGGAAGAGATATTACGGTGAATATCTGCTCAAAACTGTCTTTTCCGTCACGTACCCGCAGACGTATCTCATTGTCGCCCTCATTCAGTTTTGCGGTATAATTGCTTTCACCGCGAAGTGCTTTGCGGTTTACCAGCACTATCAGCTTCGGGGAATTCCCTCCCACTGCCTTTGCGCTGAAGGTGATACTGTCGGAATACACTGTGATATCAGAAAGGTCTGTTATCAGCGAGAGTTCTCGTACAGGTATATATGTAACAGAAAAATCAAGGACAGTATCCCCCGAGGACAGTTTTATCATGTTCTCGCCCTCGTTAAGGTTAACGGTGAATACATCCCTGCCTTCGACTGTCCTGCCGTTCAGCCATACCTCCATGCCGTCTTCGCAGGAGGCTGTAAAAGTGAATACGGGATCGTAAACATCGCAGTCTTTAAGGTCTGTGACTATCTCCGCGGCAGGAGATGACAGGTACACCGTATAATCGCGGAAAGCCCTGTATATCCTGTTTTCGCCGTCCTTATAGGTACAGCTTACCCTGAGGGAGTTAGCACCCTCTCTCAGGTGCACCCTGCCTGCGAACCCTGTCATAAGAGAACCGTTGACCTCAACATCACAGCGGACAACTTCAAGGTCATCTGCAAGATGAGTTACAGTGAAAAAGTAGGTACTGTCACTGACGGTCTCACCGTCCTTTATCGAGGCAGTGAAATACTCACGGTCGGCTTGTCTGCCGTCGGGGGTCACCTTTGCAGGTTCGGTGGCTTCATCGGGGACCTGCACTGTCTGTACCGAGGCTTTGCTGTCATCCACAGAAGATGTATCATCCTCTCCCGTGACGATGAACGATGCAGGTGCATCTGCCGAAGAAGCATCACTGCCGCTGTCAACTGGTGCTGTATCGTTATCGGGTATGCTGTCGGGCACTGAGCTTTCATCGGTACGGGAGCTGGTATCTTCCTTTTCGGAACTGCTGTCCCTGCCCTTCAGCCCTTCGGCTGATATCTCGGGCAGCATGACTTCACGCTGAGTTATGCCGACAGATATATCCTCACGGGGAGCACTGCGGTAAAAGTGCGCAGCAAAGCAGACAGCCCCTGCTGTAAGCACAGCAGCTGCCGCAGATACTATCAGACTTTTCCGCTTTTTTTCCACGATGAGCTACCTCCCGAAAAAGCATAAAGACCTGCGCCCACGGTCTGAGAAAGTAAACAGTCCATGTGACGCAGATCTGTTTTTTATAGGTCAAAGTTTATGACATACCCCTGAACGGGATGTGCATGACAAAGAGAGATCATCTCTCCTTGTTTATAAGCTTCTTTCCCTTTATATTTGCTGCTGTTAACGTGATATCGCTGACATTCACCTTGCCGTCTGCATTCACATCAGCCGCATTGAAACTGTACTTATCTATCACTTTCCTGCTCTTTATATTAGCTGCAACTATTGCCAGATCAGTGATATTCACTTTGCCGTCACCGTTGACATCGCCTTTATGAGCAAGTGCGCGCTTATACTGATCATCATTTTCTGCAACGAGAACGTCTATATCCTGTGATACAGAAGGTGCTTTGCCGTTACCGTTATACAGACCGTAGCTGAAGCTTGCTGTGAGGACTTCATCATCGGCACTGAACTTATCAACGCTGAATGTAAGATCCTTGCCTGTGATATCGCCTATGGTCTTCACGGGACCGTTTTTGATATCAACAGTATACTCCTTATCGGCAGGTGTTTCATCTGCCTTGAAGACGAAGGTCTTTACACCATTGGGATGTATGGTGATATCGGGGCACTGGATATCGGGATCGGATATTCCGCTGCCTATTGCAAGGATATTGAATGAATCGTTGCGTATATAGAGAAGTCCTGTTTCCTCGTCATATACAGGATCAACTGCGCAGTACTGTGCGTGCCCGCCCTGGGGTCTGAACACAACAGGAGGACAGGTATGCTTTTTGCCTGCAAGGTCTGTTTCCTCTACAGTATCGGCAGGAGCGGTCATGCCTGCTTTATCCCTGAGCATACGTACAACGCCCGAAGTACCGTTTTCAACATAGTATATAACATTATAGCCTTCCTTGTCAACGCCTGCGAAAACGCCCTTAGCCTTGCATTCTGCGGAAGTTTCAACGGCATAAGCAGGTTCAAGCTTTATCTTGCCTTCGACCTCAACGATATCGAAAACTCCGATGTGGGAACCGTTATAATCGTCCCAGCCTGTTCCCTGGAAAGTAACGTATACCCTGCCGTTTTCAACTATCGGGGTCGAGGTGCAGGTGAAACCATTCGGGCCAAGAAGAGAAGCTGTGATCCCGTAGCCGTAGGCCTCGCCGTTAGTGTCGATCAGATGCACACCGCCTTCACGCGAGGTATAGTAGATCACACCATCCTTGAGCACCAGCTTGCTGCGGATATCATCATGTGCGGTACCGAGCTTACTGATGAGCTCGCCTGTTGCATCGTCAACGGTGACGGTGCGGTTATTTTCGCCTTCCTCGTTAGCGCCTTCTTTGCCGTTCTCGACACCGAAGGTCACCTTGCCGTCGTATACAACAGCGCTTGTCCAGTAGAAGCCACCCGCATTGGTGTACTCCCATTCTGCAGTCTTTTCCTCATCTGTCTTTTCGGTATCCTCATCGGCTGCGCTTACCTTTACGAAATCGGCATCTGCCTCATCGGAGTTCCAGAAGCCTGTATAGAGATAGCCGTTTTCAACTACGATATCGCAGGTGGGCTTGCCGCCGTTCTTGTTTGTGTATACCCACAGTGATGTAAGGGTCTCGGCATCGAAAGCCTGTATCTTGCCGCCGTCGAGAGCCATGAACACTTTGCCGTCGGCATAAACGGGGCCTTTGGTGGCGTACATAGCCTTACCTGCCATTTTGCCGTTCAATACCTCTTTGCCTGTGAACTTATCTATCTTCTTGATATTATCTGCTGAACAGATATAGAGATATCCGTTACCAGCAACAGTGAAGCCTGTGGGGGAATCCGACCACATCATCTTGTCTTCGCCTATCTGATCCGCCCAGTACAGGACATTGTCATCCGCCTTGGTGAGATCGGGCGAAAGTGTCTTATCGGCAGCAAACACGTTTAATGCCGCTGCATTTACAGCCAGTATAGATGCGCAGAACGCACTGAGTATTTTTACAGTTGTTTTTTTCATTTTTCATTCTCCGTTCTTGTTTAAGATTTCAGCATTTTTTAATGCCGATGATAAAGTAATTATATCACATAGCTTTTATTTTTTCAATAGTATATACCACCCAAACAACACGCGCGGTATATCAATAAGCTATGTGCAGGTATAGTTTTAAGCTATGCCGTAGATGATCTTACGCTGTATGATGTGCTTTACCGTGTGTAAAAATTTAATGTCTATTCAGTTGTCAAGATGCTGATATCCCCTTATACAGTATGACACGTCACTTCATATCCCGCAGTCATAGTCAGCATCAGCCTGCCATCGTGCGCACAAGGGGACGATATATGTAAACGGCACTTATGAGGTGCCGGGATCTTTGGCTTTATACAGAGGGGCATTCCGGAAAGTTTCTGTGTACTTACCAAAAAGGTGATCGGCGGGTCTGCCTGATGAATACCCCTTCTATATACAGCGAAAAACTGCCAAAAGTTGTACGTTTTTGTACAACTTTTGCAGAAATATGTCCGAGTTAAAAGAAAAATCATTTGTTTATACAAAACGGATGAATGATGTCAGGCAAAAATGACGATGATATGACCGGATATTGGTGAGTGCCGAAAAATCGGGGCAGCGCAGGACTTTTCAGATTTATCAGAAAAAGGTATTGAAAAACAGGGAAATATGTGCTATAATTATTTTAAGTGTTATCGGAAGGCGGTGACTGCAATAATGAACGGAATGAAGATCATCTCAAAGGATGAATTTATCACTGACAAAGCATGCACCTGTTGTTTCACGGGACACCGTCGGCGCGACCTGCCATTTGGCGGAGATACCTCAAAGCAGGGAGTCAGGAATCTGATAAGCACTATACATCTGCTTTGCCGTGAGGCTTACAGCAGAGGCATCCGTACATTCATAACGGGAATGGCGGAGGGCGCTGATATGATCTGCGGATCGGTCATCATGGACATAATAGGCAGCGGAGAATGTCCCGGGACGAGGCTAGTATGTGCACTGCCCTACGAAGGACACATCAGGGAGATAAAGCTGCCGCGGGACAGGTATGTTTACAGTCTGCTGATGCAGGCGGCATCTGCCGTAGTGGTGACCGGAGATATCGGTGACAGCGGACGTTACCGTGAAAGGAACAGGTTCATGGTAGAGAATTCGTCGGCGCTGATAGCAGTATACAAAGAAAAGCAGCGAGGATCGGGCACTTTGCAGACCATAAACATGGCAAAGCGCAGCGGTCTTGATATACACATTATAGACCTCGACAAGAACCCGCAGTTCTACTGCGGATAGGACGGGTATACAAAATCAAAAACAGTAAGGAGAAAATATATGTCATCTGCCGTAAAGAAAAAAAGAAGAAAGAAAAGGTCACAGGCTCCGGTCGCCCTTGTATACGTGGTCACGGTACTGATATTCATGGGACTGACCTCAATGCTTGCGATATATATGCTAAGATCCTACGGACTGATAGGCACCGAAGAAAAGGAAGAAACTTCCGTTTCTGTACAGACCTTCAACGATCTGTTTGCGAGGGTGAACAGCAACGGTGATCTGGCAGACATGGTATTCATGAGGATAGACCCGGTGAACAACAGCATACTTGTAGTTCCCATGCCTGCGGAAACGCTCAACAAGACGAATAATATGAAAATGGGTGATATATACAAGATATCGGGCATGGCAAGCGTAAAGACCGCTGTGGAAGATACTCTCGGCATGAGAGTGGACAACTACGCTTCGCTTTCAAACGATTCTTTTGAAAGAGTGTTCGATATGTACGGCGGCATAACCTACAAAGCCCCCGAGGAGCTGTACTATCTATCAAAGAAAAACAACGATAATGACATCTCGATACTGAAGGGTGAGCTTGCTACGCTTGGTGGCAGACAGATCAGGCTGCTGACTCAGTACCCCGTATACTCAAACGGAAAACAGGGCAACAACGAGTTCCTTGGCGAGGCTGTAGAATCACTGATAAACACTATGTTCCAGCAGGATTACATAACCAAGGACAATCTGGACAATATATACAACATCGTTACAACAAACAGCGACACTGACATGAACCAGGACGACTTCAAGCTGCAGAAGTCCTACATCAAGGATATGCTCACAAGCAAAAAGTCACCTGCGGAGAAACTGCTTCCCACAGGAACATGGGGCGATAAGGATTCGTCATTCAAGATAAACGAAGACTTTATCACTGAACTGAAAGAGAAAGCAGCAGAAACGATGCCTGAAGCCGGAGCATCTTCCTCCGAGGGTGCTGCAGAAGCAAAACAGTAAATGACGGCACAGCAGATATACTAAGGATAGTGATGACGAATGAAGCTCATGGTCTTGATACTGAATAAAACAGATGCGCTGGAATACCTGCTTGAAGGACTTACGGCGGCAGGCATAGGCGGTGCTACGATAATACCTTCTTCGGGCATGGCGATGACGCTTTCAAAAATGAATTCGAGCTTTCTGAGTTCTTCGATACGCAGTATGTTCAGCGGCGAAGAGGACGACAACAAGACCATAATATCTGTTATAGAGGATGAGCAGCTGGAACTTGCCAGAAGAGTGGTATACAACACCGTGGGCGATCTTTCACAGCCGAACACGGGAATAATGTTCACTATACCGCTGGATTTTGTTGAGGGCAGGCGCAAGCGCCGCGCATCGATACCGACGGAGGAGAGCATTAAGGATAACAAAGGATCCAAGGAAGAAAATGGCAAAGACAAAGGCAGCAAGGGCACGTAAACGGTAAAAAGGACGGGCGATTGTAAATTTCCTGTTAATATTCCGGACAACCCTTGCAATAATATACAATTTGTAGTATAATATATGCAATAGGCTTGACGAAAGACCGGAATTTAAAATTCACGGTCTTTTGTGTTTGTATAGACCAAAGTTAACAGTGACCCGATCCCCGGAAGGGCGTTGACGGTGCTGTATACTGAACGATCGGGAGGGCAGATGATTTGAGTAAAAGCAAGGGCGGAAGCTCAAAAAAGAGTACGGCAGACATCGTTGCCGGGCTTGCACAGCCTCTGGCAGACGAACTGGGGCTTTTCCTCTGGGACGTAAGGTTCGAGAAGGAGGGCGCGACATGGTATCTGCGGGTGCTTATCGACAAAGACGGCGGTGTGACTATGGAGGACTGCGAGAATTTCACGAGGCCCTTCAACAAGATACTTGACGAGGCAGACCCCATACCGCAGAGTTATGTATTTGAATGCGGAAGTCCCGGACTGGGGCGCGAGCTGAGGAAGCCGATACACTTTGAGGTATGCATAGGCGACGTTGTAAGAGTAAGGCTGATACGTCCCGATGAGAACGGTGAGCGTGAGTTCATCGTGGGGCTGGTGGGCTATGACGAGGAAGAAAAGCTGATAGCCTGTCAGACACTGGACGAGAACGGCGACGGTGTGGCAAATGTACAGTTTAATCTTAACGACTGCGCTTTTGTAAAGCTTTACGATGACGGCGATCTGGAGGAAGAGCTGGCAGGTGCTAAGTTTGACTGACAGGCGCGGCATACAGGTTATTGATCCCGCAAAAAGCAGGACGGGAAGCCGTCCGTTATGGATAATCAGAAAGTAATTTTCAGAGAGGAATGGTCATAAAAGATGAACGAACAGTTTTTTAATGCGCTGGCAGATCTGGTCAGCGAGAACGAGATCGACAAGGACGTACTTATCGAGAAGATCAGAGAAGGCATCATCAAGGCTATAAAGAAGGAAAATCCCGAGAGCGAGCATATCAGAGTTGATATTGAGCCTGCTACCGGCAAGCTGGAGATGTGCATACTCAAAGAAGTAATGAAGGTAATGTTCGTGGATGACCCCGCTAACGAGATATATATCGGTGAGGCACAGACCTATGACCCCGATATAAAGGTGGGCGACTGGGTAGAGATACCTGTTAACCCCGCTAAGATAGGCAGAGTTGCGGCACAGTTCGCAAAGCAGTCCATAAAGCACGATATCAAGGATTTTGAGAGAAACAAGCTGATAGAGCAGTACAAGGACAAGGAACACGAGATAGTTACCGCTACGGTACAGAAGGTAGAGCCTGCTACAGGCAACGCTGTTATCACCATCGACAAGAACGAGCACTACTTCTACCGCAGTGAGCAGATACCCGGCGAGGTCCTCAAAGAGGGAGACAAGATCAAGGTATACATCGTGAGCCTTGGCGGCGGCGAGAAGAGACAGCCTGTCGTTAAGCTTTCGAGAACTCACAAGGATCTGGTAAAGAGACTGTTCGAGCTGGAAGTTCCCGAGATCGCTGACGGCACAGTTGAGATAAAGTCCATATCCAGAACAGAGGGCGTAAGAAGCAAGATAGCTGTATGGTCCAAGGACAAGAACGTTGACGCTGTGGGTGCCTGCATAGGTCCCAAGAAGTCCAGGATATCCGCTGTGGTACAGGAGCTGAAGGGCGAGAAGATAGACGTTATCAACTGGGTAGAGGACGAAGCAGAGTTCATCGCAAAGGCGCTGGCACCTGCTGAGGTACTCAGCGTTGAACTGCTGGAGCCTGAGGTAAGGATCGAGCACAAGGGCGAGGAAAAGGAATTCGAGAGAGTTATCAAGAAGTGCCGTGTCATAGTTCCCAACAGTCAGTTCTCACTGGCGATAGGAAACAAGGGTCAGAACGCAAAGCTGGCGGCAGGACTCACAGGCTACAAGATAGACATCGTCCCCGAGAACGCTCCCGAGAGTGCGGAGACAGAGGAAGAATAATATGCCAGTAAAGCCGAAGAAGATACCGATGAGAATGTGTCTCGGCTGCGGCGAGATGAAGCCCAAGAAAGAGCTTGTCAGGGTGGTACGTTCAAAGGAAGGCGAGATAAGCCTTGACCTGACAGGAAAAAAGGCAGGCAGAGGCGCATATATATGTGCAGACGCTGAATGTCTGAAAAAGGCACGCAAGGGCAGAAAGCTGGAAAAAAGCTTCGCGTGCAGGATAGATGATGAGATATACGATTCCATGGAAAAGGAGCTGAGCGGTAATGAGCAGTAACGGAAAATCAGGTATACTTTCAATGAGCCGCAAGGCAGGCAAGATCGTTATGGGCATGGACATGGTAAAGGATGCTTGTTCCCTCGGGAATGCCAAAGCGGTATTCACTGCGGCGGACATCTCGGAGAAATCGCTGAAAGAGGTAAGATACACCTGTGCGAGATACGAGGTGAAGCTTTACGCACTGGGCATGACTATGGACGAGGTAGCCCTGGGTCTGGGCAAGCGCGTAGGCGTGGTGGCGATGACCGATGCAGGTTTCGCAAAGAGCTGTGCCAAGGGACTTGAAGAGATCGTGATCGACAGGAACGAATTCGGTATCTGATAAATAACGAGAAAAAATATGAGCCTTTTACGCGACGCGGAAGGCTATGGAAGAAAAAATATGTTCATCGTAAACAGAAGGAGGATATCTATTGCCTATGAGTACGAAAGCAACTAAGAAGATAAAACTTGGCGACCTGGCTAAGAACCTGTCGCTGACCAACAATGATATAGCGGAGTGTCTTGAAAAGCTGGACGGTGTTACCAGAAAGACACAGGCTTCACTGACACCGGAAGAGGTAAGCTACGTATTTGAATACTTCACCCAGAATAATCAGGTGGAGAACTTTGATGCATACTTTGCAAACACTGTAAAGCCTGCTGAGGAGCCTAAGCCCAAGAAGACCGAGAAGAAGACCGCGGCTAAGGCAGAGGAAAAGAAGACTGCTCCCAAGACGGAGGAGAAGAAGGAAGCTGTTAAGGCTGAACCCAAGGTCGAGGAGAAAAAGCCCGAGGTCAAGGTCGAAGAAAAGAAACCCGAGCCCAAGGCAGAAGAAAAGAAGGAAGCTGTAAAGGCTGAACCCAAGGCTGAGGAAAAGAAGCCCGAAGTAAAGGCTGAGAAGAAGCCCGATAAGAAGAAGGAAAAGAAGGAAGCCAAGAAGCAGGAACACGGTGTGAAGATGCAGCTGGGCGGCGGAAGTTCCTTTGGCGGCGATGACAGCAAGGGCTATACTGTATCTGAGAGCACCGACGATCATTCGGACGGCAAGAGAAGAACTGTCGATACACGCGGAAGCTACATCGAGCTGGACAAGTACAACGAGAAGTACGACAATATGGCTACCAGCAAGCAGGGCAACAAGAACGACAACTTCCGCAAGAAGCAGAAGATAACCCAGAAGTCCCAGCAGTACAAGAAGCAGCAGCACTCCCACAAGAAGGAGACCGAGCAGGATAAGCTGAACAGACTGGCTCTTGAAAAGGCAAGAAAGCAGCAGCTGAAGGTAATGATACCCGATGAGATCGTAGTATCCGAACTGGCAAGCAGACTGAAGGTAACTGCTACCGAGGTCATCAAGAAGCTGATGGCACTGGGCGTATTCGCTTCAATCAACGAGGTAGTTGACTTTGATACAGCTTCACTGGTAGCTGAGGAGCTGGGTGCAAAGGTAGAGAAGGAAGTACACATCACCATTGAGGAAAGACTTATAGAGGACGAGGCTGATGCTCCCGAGGATCTGGAGGATCGCTGCCCTGTAGTAGTTGTTATGGGTCACGTTGACCACGGTAAGACTTCCATACTCGACAGAATAAGAAACGCTAACGTTGCAGAGGGCGAAGCAGGCGGTATCACACAGCATATCGGTGCTTACCAGGTAAAGTGCAACGGACAGAAGATCACATTCCTGGATACCCCCGGTCACGAGGCATTTACTTCCATGAGAGCAAGAGGTGCGAATATCACCGATATAGCTATACTCGTTGTTGCGGCTGATGACGGTATCATGCCCCAGACTGTAGAGTCTATAAACCATGCAAAGGCAGCAGGAGTATCCGTTATAGTTGCTATAAACAAGATGGATAAAGAGGGTGCTGACCCTGACAGAGTAAAGCAGCAGCTGACCGAGCACGAGCTGGTCGTTGAAGAATGGGGCGGTGACGTTATCGCAGTTCCCGTATCTGCAAAGACAGGCATGGGCATTGACGAACTGCTTGAGAACGTACTGCTGGTAGCAGAGGTCAAGGAGCTTAAAGCTAACCCCAACAGACTTGCTAAGGGTGCTGTTATCGAAGCACGTCTTGACAAGGGCAAGGGTCCTGTTGCTACACTGCTTGTACAGAACGGTACTCTCCATGCAGGCGACGTTATCATCGCAGGCACATCTGTCGGCAGAGTAAGAACCATGACAGACTACCGCGGCAAGCCTATCACTGAGGCAGGTCCTTCCACACCTGTTGAGATAACAGGTCTGGGCGAAGTTCCTACCGCAGGTGAGACCTTCAACGCAGTTGAGGACGAGAAGCTGGCAAGAGAACTGGTAGAGCAGCGTAAGCACGAGGCTAAGGAAGACGAGTTCAAGAAGTTCCAGAAGGTAACACTGGACAATCTGTTCTCACAGATATCCGAGGGCGAGATGAAGGAGCTGCCTATCATCGTAAAGGCAGACGTTCAGGGTTCTGTGGAAGCTGTAAAGCAGTCGCTGGAAAAGATATCCAACGAAGAAGTAAGAGTAAGAGTTATCCACGGTGCTGTCGGTGCGGTAAACGAGAGCGACGTTATGCTTGCTAACGCATCCAACGCTATCATCGTCGGATTCAACGTTCGTCCCGACCCTGTTGCAAAGGCAAATGCTGAGCAGGACGGTGTCGAGATAAGACTGTACCGTATAATCTACGATGCTATCGAAGAGATCACCGACGCTATGAAGGGTATGCTTGCACCTAAGTACAGAGAAGTTGAGACTGCTCGTGTTGAGGTAAGACAGGTATACAAGATCAGCTCTGTCGGTACTGTTGCAGGCTGCTACGTACTGGACGGCAAGATCGGCAGAAACGACCTTATCAGAGTCGTTCGTGACGGTATAATCGTGGCTGACGACAAGATGAGCTCCCTGAAGCGTTTCAAGGACGATGCTAAGGAAGTAAGCGAAGGCTTCGAGTGCGGTATCACTCTGGAGAAGTTCTCCGATATCAAGGAGGGCGACATCTTCGAGGGATACATCATGGAAGAGTACCGCGACTGAGCCCTCGGGCGGGCGGCTCGTTTCCGCCTATTATCGGAAAGCTATAAAGGATAGTATGGCGTGACGGCAGATCGAAAGATCCTGATAAACGAAATGAACGATACTAAGTTTGAATTTACGAATAAACTGAATGTTGAGGACTATCTGCGTCTGCGGGAGGAAGTAGGCTGGAAAAGCATTGCTCCCGAACAGGCGCAGGCGGGACTTGACAACAGCTATGCGGTCATAGCGGCGATGCTTGACGGTGAAACTGTCGGCTTTGCCAGACTTTTATGGGACGGCGGATACGTGGCTTACCTCGCGGAGGTATACGTTATGGAGGAATGCCGTCATCAGGGACTGGCTAAAGTGATGGTAGAAAAGCTCATCGAAAAGCTGAGGGCTGAGAAAAAAGAAGGCTGGGAGATAAAGATACATCTTCTGGCTAATCTCGGCAGAGAAAGCTTTTACGAGCCTTTCGGATTCAGGACAAGACCTGATGACAAGGACGGCGCGGCTATGGATATGTGGCTGTAAAAGATAAAATAAGGAAGGAGCTATATAAATGGCATCACACAAGGCAGGACGTATGTCCGAGGATATAAGACGTATAATCTCGGGAAAAATGGCAGACCTGAAAGACCCGAGGATAAACGGAGGAGAGTTCCTGACAGTGGTACGCTGCGATGTGGCAAGGGACGGCTCTTTCTGTAAGGTATATATATCCAGCTTCAGAGGGCTTGAGGAAGCAAAGAAGGCTGTTAAGGGCTTTGAATCGGCTACGGGGTATCTCAAAAGGGAGATATCAAATGTACTGGGGCTGAAAAAGTGTCCCGAGCTGAAATTTGTGGCTGATGATTCGATAGAGCATTCGGCTGCTATAACAAAGAAGCTGAGAGAGCTGGTAAAAGATGAGCGTTCCGAAGATGAAGAGAGCGCTGAGGAGTCCGCAGAGGACTAAGGTATAGAAAGGGCTATTGTATGGAATACGGCGAGATAAACAGGATTTTTGAAGAAAACGACAAATTTCTCATATTGACACACAAGAGCCCTGACGGTGATACGCTGGGCAGCGGTTTCGGGCTGTGCTATTATCTGAGAGATATGGGCAAGCTGGCTAACGTGGTGAATTCTGATGGGTTCCCCGAAAGGTATGACTTTATGTACGCAGAGTACACGGCGCAGGATTTCGAGCCCGAGTACATCATAGCTGTGGACATAGCCGATGTCACACTTATGGGCAGCGGACTTGCTAAATATCAGCAGGAGGGCATGGTGGACCTTTGCATAGACCACCACATATCGAACAAGCATTATGCAAAGCTGACCCATGTTGAGGGGCAGACAGCTGCTGCGGCGCATATACTATATAAGATATTCAGAGAATCCGGCAGGAAGCTGAGGGACATCACAGCTAAGTGCCTGTACACGGGCATCGCCACGGATACGGGCTGTTTCAAGTACGAGAACACAACTCCCGAGACCCACATGGCAGCAGCGGAGCTTATGGCTTACGATATCGACTTTGCCAACGTGAACAGGAAGATGTTCGATGTTAAGAGCAAGGGCAGGCTGAAAGTCGAGCAGGCTGTTACGGGTGCTATGGAATACTACCTGAACGACAGATGCGCGGTGATAAGCATAACCACAGAGCTTATGGAGCGCTGCGGTGCTGACCCTGCGGAATTTGACGGACTGGCTTCAATACCACTTTCGGCTGAAGGTGTAATCATAGGTCTGACCATAAAACAGAGGCACTCCAACGTATACAAGATATCTGTGAGGACCACCGAGGAAATGGACGCTTCGGAGTTCTGCAGCTATTTCGGCGGCGGCGGACATATCCGCGCTGCAGGCTGTGAGATAAAGGGCACCCTCGAAGAAGTCAAGGAAAAGCTGCTTGAAAGAGCAGGACAGGTACTCGGTATATGACGGATAAGGAAATAAGCGGTGTTATAGCGGTATACAAGCCCGCAGGCTGGACATCTTTCGATGTGGTGGCTAAGCTGAGGGGTATACTCCATACACGCAGGATAGGTCACGGTGGTACGCTCGACCCTATGGCGGAGGGCGTGCTGCCTGTATTTGTAGGAAAAGCCACCAAGGCTTGCGATATACTTCCCGATGTAAAAAAAGGGTATCATGCGGGGTTCAGGTTAGGTATAACTACTGATACGCAGGATATCACGGGTACAGTGCTCAAAGAGGACGGCATGGCTGTGACGGCTGAGGAATTCAAAGCGGCAGCTGAAAAGTTCATCGGAAAGATAATGCAGGTGCCGCCCATGTATTCGGCGGTGAAAGTTGACGGCAAAAAACTCTACGAGCTGGCACGCGAAGGAAAAGTCATCGAGCGCGAGGCGAGGGAGATAACTGTGCTTTCACTGGTGACAGATGATTACGATGAGGTGACCCGAGAGGGACACATGACAGTGCTCTGCGAAAAGGGTACGTACATACGCACACTTATAAATGACATAGGCGATATGCTGGGCTGCGGCGGAGCTATGACCTCACTGGTGAGGACGTACTCGGCAGGGCTGGCGCTGGAAGATTGCCTGACCATAGAGGATATACAACAGAGAGTCGATGAGAACGGTGCAGAAAGTGTACTGACACGGCTGGACAAATGCTTTGAGGTATACCCCGAAGTCAGACTGGGAGCGCGGATAACTGCGCTTTACAAGAACGGTGTGAAGCTGAGAGCTGACCAGGTGGATGCGCATGAAGGTACTGTATACCGCGTATACGGCGCCGACGGAGGATTCATCGGGCTTGGCAGGATGGCTGACGGAGGATTCAGAAGCGTTAAGAATTTTTTCGTATGATCGAGGAATGATTTGAATTGAAGGAGATCGACAAGGGCTTTTCGCCCGACAAGGGAACTGTCTGTGCGCTGGGACTGTTTGACGGTGTACACAGAGGACACAGGCTGGTCATAAACAATGCGCTGTCGCTGGCGGAGGAACTTGGTGTCAGGTCTGCGGTATTTACATTCAGGACCGACACAGTGACTTCAAAGGGACATGACGGCAGGATAGAAATGATACTCAGTGATGCTGAGAAATGCAGACATTTTGAGGATATGGGAGTAGACCTGTTGTATTCCCCCGATTTTAACGAGCTTAAAAATATGTCTGCGGAGGCTTTTGTACGTGATATACTGTCAGGTCTGCTGGGATGCAGGGCTGTGGTGTGCGGCAGCGATTTCCGTTTCGGAAAAGGTGCGGAGGGCGACTGCAACACGCTGGAACTTTACGGCAGGATATACGGCATAGACGTAATGGTATGCGACAAGCTGAGCTACAAGGGCGAGGAAGTAAGCTCTACGGTGATACGCGAGTGCATACGCACAGGTCAGATAGAAAAGGCAAACGAACTGCTCGGGTACATATTCGGGCTGAAACTGGTGGTAGAACATGGCAGGCAGCTGGGCAGGACCTGGAACTTCCCTACCATAAACCAGACGATACCGCGCGGGCAGATACTGCCGAAATTCGGGGTATATGCCACAAGGGTCATGATAGACGGCAAAAGCCGTTTCGGCGTGACGAACATCGGTGTCAAGCCTACGCTCAAAGCCCATGATGCGCCTCTGGCAGAAACCTATATACTCGATTTTTCAGGTGACCTTTACGGCAGAGAGATAGAGATACTGTTAGATAAGTTCATACGTCCCGAAAAAGGATTTGACAGTATCGACGAGCTGAAAGCGCAGATAGGTAAGGATACCCTGAAAGTTAGGGAGTTTTACGGGATATAGCATAACACAATAATACTTCATTTTTTTCCGCAAGCTGTCACAAAGTGTACACAGTAAGCGGTTATACTGTATAATGCATAAATTTTCCTTACAGGAGGAAAGTAAATTGATAGAAGTAGTTAATTTATCAAAGCATTACGGCGACAAAAAAGCCGTGAACAATATCAGCTTCAAAGCCGAGGACAGTGAGGTGCTGGGTTTTCTCGGACCTAACGGTGCCGGAAAATCAACAACGATGAATATTCTTACCGGATACATCTCATGTACCTCGGGCAAGGCACTGATAGACGGGATAGACATACTCGAAGATCCCGTAAAGGCAAAGAAGAACATAGGGTACCTCCCCGAGATACCGCCCCTTTATGTTGATATGACGGTCAAGGAGTATCTGTACTTCATATACGATCTGAAAAAGTGCAAGCTGCCTAAGATATCTCATTTGCAGGATATATGCAGCCTTGTGAAGATAGACCATGTATACAACAGGCTTATAAAGAACCTGTCAAAGGGTTACAGGCAGAGAGTAGGTCTTGCGCAGGCACTGGTGGGAAATCCCAAGGTGCTGATACTTGACGAGCCTACTGTCGGACTTGACCCGAAACAGATAATCGAGATAAGAACGCTTATACGCAAGCTGGGAAAGAATCATACGGTGATACTTTCATCGCACATACTTTCCGAGGTACAGGCTGTATGCGACAAGATAGTTGTTATCAACGAGGGAAGAGTCGTTGCAAACGATACGGAAGAGAACCTTTCACACAAGCTGACCGGCGACAACAAGTTCATATGCAAGGCGGACGGCAATAAGGATTCTGTTATGCGCCTTATACAGGGCATCGACGGCGTGGACAAGGTGTACTGCGATGCAGAGCACAAGAACAACATCTGCGATTACCGCATTGAGGCAGCTGAGGGCAAGGAGATACGCTACGAGCTGTTCAGAAAAATGGCGGACAACGGTTTCACTATACTTGAACTGAAGAGCACAGAAATGAATCTGGAGGATATCTTCCTGAAACTGACTATGGGCGAGAATATCCCCGCTCTTGAAGAGAACAATAATGAGGAGGCTGATAACTGATGGGCGCTATTTTCAGGCGTGAGGTGCGCAGCTATTTCACCTCCCCTATCGGATATATATTTATTGCGGCATTTTTTGCCTATGCGGGACTTATGTTCTCAATGGACAGCCTGAACAGCGGATATGCAAAGCTGGACAGTATGTTCTCATCGCTGCTGACGATACTCATAGTACTTATACCCATACTCACCATGCGTACAATATCAGAAGAAAAGCGTACCAGGACTGACCAGTGTCTGCTGACAGCACCTGTAAGTCTGGGCGGTATAGTTGCAGGAAAATTCTTTGCAGCATTTCTGGTATACACGGCTGCTGTATCCATTACAGCGGTAATGGCAGTTGTAGTATCGGTATACGGTGACCCCGACTGGAACGTTATAGTAGGTAATATAGTTGCTTTGCTGCTGCTGGGCGGTGCGTTCATATCCATCGGCATATTCTGCTCGTCATTTACCGAGAATCAGGTAGTGGCTGCAGTAATTAGTTTCGTGGTACTGATAGCGGTATCATTCCTTTCCATCATCGGAGGACTTCTGCCTGCACTGGACGAAGGACACTGGTACACCAAGGTCGTCGAAGGAATAAGGACTGCGCTGGAGAAGATATCCTTCGGTGAGAGGTATATGGAATTCACCTACGGCATATTCAATTTTTCAAATGTTATCTTCTTTATGAGCGCTGTGGCGGCTTTCCTGTTCCTGACGGTGAGAGTGCTTGAAAAGCGCCGCTGGAGCTAGGAGGTGTCTGTAATGGAAAACAAGGAAGAGAAAGTCACCTCAGGCAGTGAGGAACTGCTTAAAAAGAAAGCTGATAAGGATAAGAAGCCAAAAGACAAGAAAGCAGGAAGCGGAAATACAGCCAAAAAGCTGAAACACGGCACTATGGCTACGGTGCTGACCTGCGGATTCCTGGCAGTGCTGGTACTGCTCAACGTAGTAACTACGGTACTGTTTGAGCGTTACCCCATAAATATCGACCTTACCAAGGACAAGATATACTCCATGACCGATGAAACGGAGGAGTACGTAAAGAATGTGGACAGGGATGTACTTGTATCCATATTTGCTGACGAGGAAACATACCTGAACTATTCTGCTTACAACAAGCAGGCGATAGAGCTTCTTAAAAACTACTGCAAGATGAATCACCACATATCCTACAGATTTGTGGATATAGATTCAAACCCCGATATCATCAAGAGCTACAGCGATACGATATCCAATTTCGATATCATATTCGAGACAAGCAGCGAAGTCGATGGCGAGACCGTCAAGAGGACGAGAAAGCTGGGCATGGTCGATCTGCTGACTTTCAATGATGAGCTGGTGTCCAACCTTTCACAGTCGGGTTACAGCATTGATATGCTGAGAGAACAGGCAGGCGGCGACATGAATCTGCTGGCTTACTACGGCAGCTATGTCGAGTCATCAAATGCTGAACAGGCTTTCACATCGGCACTGATGACAGTAACAGACCCGAATCCCGTATACGTTACTTTCCTGAACGGTAGAAATGAAGTAAGCGATATTACATCGAAGACTTCACCGTTCTCCTATTTCAGGACACTTCTTGTGGCTAACGGATACAACGTAAATGAGATAGACATCACCAAGGATGAGATACCCTCAAATACGGATATAGCTGTTATCCCTGCACCAACGGTGGATTATCTGCCCGAGGAGGTACAGAAGGTCAGCGATTTCCTGAACAATGACAATAAGCTGGGCAAACAGCTTATATATGTGGCTTCATACAGCCAGGGCAAGACACCTAACCTTGATGAGTTCCTGGAGGAGTACGGACTGTCCGTGGGTGACGGAGTTATATGTGAAGCGTATGGCGATAACTACATCAACTACCCATACTACACACTTTCCACCGATCTTTCTTCGGACTTCAATCAGGATATACTGAACAAGAACTTAGTTATAAGCTCCATGTACACAAGACCTGTAAATACGCTGTTTGACGAACAGGGCAAGATATCCACACAGCAGTATGTAAAAACCACCGATAACGCTTATACAGCCACACTGAAATACAACAATGAGTACCAGCTGGTACCTTCCGAAACACTGACCAAGGGTCAGCAGTGCTTGTTTGCAATAGGTTCAAAGGCAAAGTTTGCAGATGACGGCAGCGGTGACACAGCATACAGCAACGTGCTTTGCTTCGGTTCGGAGTACCTGCTGCAGTCGAATATACTTTCTGCACAGCAGTACGGAAACAGCGAATACTTCTTCAGTGTCATCGCAGGCATAAGCCACAAGACCGACGGAGTATTCATCAAGCCCAAGACTATCAAGGGTACAGCTTTTGATATCGATCAGAGCAAAAAGTCCGCACTGATGTGGACATTCTGTCTGATAATACCTGTAGCGGTACTTATCGTGGGACTTGTTGTATGGTTAAGGAGAAAGAATAAGTAATGAACGGCAAGGTACAAGGCATAATAATCTGCGGCGTTATAACGGCAAGTCTGGCAGGAATGCTGGTATTCCTCAACGCCACGGACAAGGACAAGAACAAGCAGGCTGACAGTTCTGCGGCAGATAAAAAAGTATCCTCGGCGGCTGAGATGGAGCACATATTCGTGCTTGACAAGGAATCAGAGGAAATAAGCGCCATAAAGGCTGAAAACGAGAACGGCGGCTTCACGCTGGATAAGCCTGCATCCGGCAAAAGCTCATGGACTATCGAGGAGATAAGCTCGGTGAACCAGAACAGGGCGATGAAGGACAGCCTGATATCCGACTGCGGTCATCTGGAGGCATCCAAGATAGCCGAGGAGGATGCACAGGATCTTTCAAAGTACGGGCTCGATAAGCCGAGAGCAAGCTTTGAGATAAGCTACACCGACGGCACAAAAAGCAAGGTGCTCATAGGTGATGCTGCACCCGAATCCAAATACACCTACATCAGGACCGAGGACAGCAGCAAGGTATATATGATACTTACCATACACATATCTGATATGCTGAAAGCTGCCAAGGATTTCGCAAACCTTTCGCTGATAGCAAAGCCTGTCAACAATGAAGACTGGCCCGACTACGGCAAGGAAACGATCACAAGGAGCGACTGGGACTATCAGGTGGTATTTGAGAATGACCCGAATGAGAACAGCAATATGCTCTCAAGTCAGGTAATAAGCGAGCCTATATTCTCGTACCTAAATATCACAGGTTCAAGCGATGTTACCCACGGTATGTGGGGACTGACAGCATCAGGCTGTGAGGCAGTAGCACCTTCCGATGAACAGCTGAAGGAGTACGGACTTGATTCACCAAGGTGTGTGGTGAACCTTAAAGGCGAGGACTATGACTATACGCTGAAGATCGGCGGAGAATCCTATGCGGAAGCCGCTGAGGGCGAGAATGCTGCACTGCTGGGCTACTACTGTACCCTGGAGGGTGTAAAGGGCTGTAACGCAGTGTACGTGATACCGGCAGAAAACCTTCCTTGGGTAACTTTCAAGATAGAGGACGTTATATCTAATCTTATTACATCCAACTATCTGGTTGATCTGGCCGGTATGTCGGTGACGGTAGACGGCAAGGAAGATCTCTTTGAAATGACTACCAACGGCGGAAGCAACGACAAGGACGAAAACGGCAAGCCTGCAGACATAACCTCGGTAAAGGCAGGGGGTAAGGATCTGGATATATACCAGTACAAGAGCCTTTATCAGTTCATAATGTCCTGCCCCACCAACGAGATATGGTTTGAAGAACCTGAGGGTCAGCCCGAAGTCATCATCAAGCAGGTCCGCAAGGACGGCGGCGAGGATGTTATCGAGTTCTATCAGGACACTTCAAGGCGTTACATCGTAAAGCTCAACGGCAAGACTTCCTACAGGATACAGAGTACCTGGATAGACAGTCTGAAGACCAATGTTGAGAATCTGAAAAACGGCAAGGAAATAAACACTAACTTCTGATACAACAGTATCAAACAAACAGAAAGGCGGAGAGATAAATGAGCGAAGCAGTAAAGAAATTTTTCACATACAAGGGTCTGCCCCTGGTAAGAAAAGGCAATCAGCTCTATTACGGCAATATGTATGACGATTTCGTGGTATGGATAGAAATAAAGCACACCAAGAAAATGGGCGATATCGAAGTGGCTGACAAGGTCAAGATCAGAAAGATGTCCACAGATCTTACAAAGCCTAATATCGACAAGCAGGCAGATACCGACAGCCTTTATGATGCACTGGATATAGCTTGTGCATGGCTGAAAGTAAAAGCGTAAATTTAATTTATGAAACATGGCGGAGATCACTTTTAGCGGTCTCCGCTTTTCGGGAGAAAGAGCATGGAATATGTTAGCATCGGCGGAGTGAACGTCGAAAAAACTGCGGCACTTGCGCCTATGGCATCAGTGGCGGATAAGTCCTACAGGCTTCTTTGCAGAGAATTCGGGGCAGCTTATCTGGTCAGCGAGATGATATCATCAAAGGGACTTTGCTACAATGACAGAAAGACAGGCGAGCTTTGCGAGATAGAGGACGAAGAACGTCCCTACGCTTTGCAGCTGTTCGGGGAGGACCCCTATTTTATGGGCAAGGCGGCATATCTTCTTGGTAAGCACAAGCCCGATATCATAGATATCAACATGGGGTGTCCTGTGCCCAAGATAGTCGGCAACGGTTCGGGCTCGGCACTGATGAAGGATATCCCGCGTGCAGTGGAGATAGCTAAAGAAACGGTGAAGAATGCGTGCTGTCCCGTGACGGTCAAATTCCGCGCGGGATGGGATGACACTTCAAAAAACGCGGTAGAATTCGCTAAAGCGCTGGAACAGACAGGTATCGCGGCTATGGCGGTACACGGACGTACAAGACAGCAGTTCTATTCGGGAGAAGCTGACTGGGAGATAATACGTCAGGTGAAACAGGCAGTGAGTATACCCGTATTCGGCAACGGCGATGTAAAGGACGGCGAAAGCTGCAAAAGGATGTACGAAGAAACAGGCTGTGACCTTGTTATGCTGGCAAGGGGCAGCTACGGCAGACCCTGGGTCTTCCGTGAGATAAAACATTTTCTGGAAACGGGAGAAAAGCTCGCCGAGCCCGATATAAAAGAGCGAATGGAGATAATGCTCAGGCATTGCAGGTATCTTTGCAAATACAAGGGCGAGGTACGCGGCATGAAAGAGGCTCGTAAAAATGTAGCGTGGTACGTCAAGGGTCTGCCGAATTCGGCTAAGCTGAGAGCGGAATGCGGTGAGCTTTCGACCTATGAACAGGCTGAGGAAATGGCGGCGCGGATAATACGGTCAGAGAGCGACTTATAATAACAAGGGAGGACTAATAATGAAGCTTTCGGATAACAGGATAATGCAGGAGGACGTTGAGCGTGCTTCTGCGGCTGAATTTATAGAATGGGACAAGCTGAAAGGCAAGACGATACTTGTAACAGGTGCGACAGGTCTTATCGGCGGACAGGTGGTAATGACACTGCTGAATGCCAATGCTGAGAGAGGTCTCGGGCTGAAAGTCATCGCGGCGGTGCGCAATAAGGAGAAGGCTGAAAAGCTGTTTAAGTATGCTGATAAGGATGCACTGGAATTTCTGGTGCAGGACGTAACTGCGCCTTACAATTATGACGGCGGCATCGACTTCATCATACACGGTGCGAGCATAACAAGCTCAAAGGCATTTGTTGATACCCCTGTGGAAACTATATTCACGGCGCTTGACGGCACAAAAAATCTGCTGGAGCTGGCAAAGGCTAAGCAGGTCGAGGGCATGGTATATCTGTCATCGCTGGAGATATACGGCGTTGTAGACCTCAGCATGGAGAGCGTTGACGAAAAGACCTTCGGAAGCATTGACCCCATGAGTGTAAGAAGCAGTTATTCCGAGGGCAAGAGGATAGTGGAGACACTGTGTACATCTTATGCCCACGAATACGGCGTACCTGTAAAGGTCGCAAGACTTTGCCAGAGCATGGGTGCAGGTGTGGGCTACAACGACGGCAGAGTATTCGCACAGTTTGCAAGAGCAATAATCGAGGGTACAGACATCGTGCTGATGACAGACGGCTCCACCGAGAGAAATTACTGCTACATCAGCGATGCTGTAACAGGTATACTGACTGTTCTGCTGAAAGGCGAAACTGCACAGGCTTACAACATCGCCAACAAGGATACCCTCATCAGCATACGCGGAATGGCGGAGATGCTTATAGAGAATTATCCCGACAGCGGCACGAAGCTTGTTTTCAACATAGTTGAGGACGTTACAAAGCTGGGATACAATCCCAAGGTAAAGATGAATCTTGCTACAGACAAGGCTGAATCGCTTGGCTGGAGAGCGGAGATAGGTCTGAAGGAAATGTTTGACAGGCTCATCACCAGCATGAAATACGATAAGAACAAGTGACCGCAGGGGTAGATTCATACTAAGGGTACACACATAACATACTAAACTATTTACAGCTATTTATCAGGATAGGGGAATAAAATTGAAAAAGGACTTCGTAAGGGGGATGTCACACGGAGTACCCATAATGCTGGGATACCTGTCAGTGTCCTTCGGATTCGGTATACTGGCAGTAAGCAAGGGTCTCAGCGCTTTATGGGCAACCGTGATATCGCTTACCAACGTTACCAGCGCAGGTCAGGCAAAGGGTGTTGAAATGATAGCGGCAGGCAGTACACTGCTTGAAATGGCACTTGTGCAGATAACAATAAATATCAGGTATTCGCTTATGGCGCTCTCGCTTTCGCAGAAGCTGGACAAGAGGTTCACAACACCTCACAGACTGGCAGCAAGCTACAGCATAACGGACGAGATATTCGCAGTATGCTCGGCACAGGAAAAGCCGCTGACACCTGCATATATGTACGGCATGATATTTGTGGCTGTTCTCGGCTGGGTCAGCGGTACGGCTATGGGTGCTGCTGCAGGTGAACTTCTGCCTGCGGCGGTATCAAACGCTATGGGTATCGTACTGTACGGTATGTTCATAGCGATAGTTATACCACCCTGCAAAAAGGAACGGGGCGTGCTGGCAGTATCACTGACGGCTGTAGTGCTAAGTCTGCTGTTCAGGTATTTATTCACATCTGTATCGGGCGGATTCGCTATGATCATATGTGCGTTAGCAGCATCACTTGCAGGGGCATGGTTCTTCCCTGTCAAAGAAACAGAGGAGGGCGGCAAGGAATGAGTATAGCGATATACGTACTTGTAATGGCAGGTGTCACATACCTGATACGCATGGTGCCCTTCACCTTCTTCAGAAAAAAGATAACATCAAGATTCTGGCTGAGTTTTCTGCATTACATTCCTTATGCAGTACTCAGTGCTATGACTATACCTGCCATATTCTACAGTACAGGCAGTATGGTCACTGCCGCCGCGGGAACGATAGTAGCGCTGGTCATGGCGTATTTTGAACTTCCGCTTATAGCTGTGGCACTGGGCGCTTCGGCAGCCGCATTCATCACCGGACTGATACTATGACATAAGGAGAATACCTTGGAACAAAACTCAAAAAGGACTTATTTTGAAAAGCAGTATCTCAGGCTTTATAACAAGCTCTACTACTGTGCACTGGCTGTGATATGCAGCAAGAAAGAAGCAGAGGAGGCTGTACGCGAAGGCGTGCTCACCATGTACTCACGGCTTGACGATAACTGCAGCAGCAGGGAGTTCGATGTAAGGATATTCGCGGCACTTACCGAAGCCGCTGAAAGACTTCGTCAGACAGGAGGTTTCTCACGGAGCGAAAAGGTCAGGGGCGACGATGATACTCAACTGCTTGCTGAACTTGGTAAAATATCCCACAAGGAAAGACTGTGTACTGCCCTGAACGGTATCGCAGGGCTTTCAGCTGCGGATATCGCAGAGATCACTGATATAAGGGCATCTGAGGTACGGACAAATATCTCGCTGGGTAAAGGCAGGCTGAAAAAAAGCGGCTTGAAAGCTATGCGGAGAGGTATGCTGATCAAAGGGCAGGAGGATATGTTCCCGCTGCCCGAGAAACTTCGTCCCGAAAATATAGGTGATATGCTCGATAATGGCAGCATGGTCATGACCTCAGCGGCTATAGAAGCAGGCTACAAGGAGGTCAGGGAAATACACAGGCGCAGAACTATCCCGAGATCGGTGATAGCTGTGGCTGCTGTACTTGCTGTAGGCGGTACAGGTCTGTGGCTGCACAGCAGAAATACCGACGAAAAACCACGCACCGAAAACACGGCTGTTGTACAGGAGGAAAGCAAAGATACAGGCTTCAAGGGTCTGAGGCGGGGCTCCTACAAATCACTGCACACCTTTCTGTCAACTGATACTAACGATAGAGGTTCTGCTGAAACGATACCCGACGGGCGGTATTTTTTCAGCAAAGATCCTGACTCGACAGTTAGTTTCATATCACTTGAGATGAGATCTTTTTATGAAAGCCTGTGCCTTTACGACGGCAGCAGCGATATAATACCGCTGACCGAAGACCGTCTTGAAAAAGATAAAAGATGTGAAAGAAAGACTCTGAATGCAGTAAACGAAGAAAACGGTATCGCATACATAGCAGATAGGGCAGAGTTTAACAGATGCAGGCTGGACAGCGGCAAAGCAGTGTATGATGAGAATGACCTTATGAGCGGCACTTATCTTGTTAAACAGCTTGCAAATGAGCATATCCGAAATGACAGGAAACCATTTCCTTTCCTCCTCGGAGCGACGTTTGACGGAGATCATATCATAGCAGCCTATGACTTTCATCTGCCTGAGGAGTTGAATGAAAAGGCGATATATCATGAGTACTGCGGTATATGCATTTTTGACAAGAATAGCGGAGAACTGCTTTACGAATACGAACAGCCGGGCATACTGGAAGATCTGATATTCGGAGAGAACGGCAGGCTTACGCTTATAAGCGAATACTCTGCAGGAAGAAATGCTGCCAGGGCGGAGATGTACAATTCGGGTGATCCTGCTTTTCTGCCGAAGACCTATGAGAACGGTGAAGGCTCCCTGATAGCTGAGGATGACATATACATAGCCGCTAAGAGTCAGAGCGCTGTACTTACTATAATGAGCAGTATAGATCCCTCTGATGATGTAGGCTGTACCGACATTATGGCGCTGACTGCTTATCCCAGCAGCATACTTGAATGCAAAGATGAAGTACTGCTCATATCGGTTTCAGATGACAGGGCACAGATCATAAAAATTGATATCTCTGACGGACAGGAAATTACGGCGGTGAACTATGCCCCCGAGGAATGCATGATATCCCTATACGATAAGCCCGATTCCTTCAGCAAGGAAAACGGTATATACTACATATCCGATCAGTATTCAGCCGCCGCATTCGATGAAGAACTGAACTTTCTCGGAGGATACGAACGCACAGTATACAACGAACAAACTGAAAACGATGAAGATTTGTGGAATATTCCCAAGCAACGGAGCGCACTGGTCGGTTCGACTGTCTATTTCGCAGATATCAACGAAGGATCATATATCCCCGAACATGATGTGAGGATAGTAGAATCTGCCGATCTGAGCGATATAGATTCACCAAAGGTGACAAAATATCTGGACGATCCCCTTTCCGCACCTGCAGCGGATTATTTTGAATCAAACGGAATGGATTTCTTTCTGAACGATGAACAGCTTTTTCATTTAAAAGAATATTATCAGGATGATTCCACATATAAAATCACACCACAGCTCATCAGTCTTCGTCCCGAGGATACTGCCGAGGGAGCATTGCGCTATTACAGTGTGGACTGGTCGGAAGAAGAAGAAAGATCCCTGTTCGAGATCATTGATGAGATACCGATAAATAAACCTGGAACGCTGTCCGAGTTTGACATCGGAAAGATGTTTATTCTTTTGGGTTCCGATTTCTGTCTCCACAACGGAAGATATATCTGCTTGCCGCTGGAAACGGAGTATGACTACGACAGCAAAGAGATAACCTTTGAAGAGTATGAAAAGCTTTATGACAGCGAAAATAGCGAAAATTTGGACCTTGACTACGATGAGGAAAATGGGCGCGAAAGATATCTGTACTACAACAGCGTCACCGCAAAGCAAAGTTATATCCTCCTGGATACCGACGGCGGAAAGCTGAATAAGGTATGCACCACACCGCCCTCCGAAAGAGTATTCACCGACCTGAGCTCACAAGATATTTATGAGACCAGCTCCATAGGCTTTGTTGTCAAAGACGGATATATCTATATATTCAATAAAGACAGATCCGCGGATGTCTACCCCATAGCATAAAGCACTCCCCGCCACAAGGCGGGTGCCCCTATAGAACGTTTGTGATCATTATTTTCAGCAAAGCTGAAAATTGGAGGAAACCTTTATTCAGAAAGGTTTCCTCCAATAGTGATCATAAATATTCTGTATAAGCACCCACCTTGTAGCGGGGAATGTTTTTGTATCAGAAGTTTAGTTTGGATATTTTATCCATAGCCAGCTTAGCTTCCCTGTTGATATTAGCGCCTTTATAGTGGATACTGTAGACAGCCTCCATATAGATATCTATGAGGCTGCTATTCTCCATAGTCGGGCACATAGTCTGCAGTCTTGCTTCGCTCATCATCTGGCGGTTAGCTTCATACTCAATGCCTTTCAGTAGACCTCTTGCCTCCAGTGCTTCTGATGCGGCGCTGCTTATGGGGGTACCCTTGGTCATTTCAAGGTTTGCCGCCATATCCGCACTGTTTATAAGATAATTCACCAATTTACCTGCGGCTTGCGGATATGCAGTATCCTTTCTTATGGCATAAAGACCTGTGGGCTTTTCGTACCAGCCGTAGCTGAGATAGCTGTCGGCAGTAATATACGGACCTATTGCGATCTCCATTTTCATATTTTTAGCAGCGTCCTCAAAATACCCGGGATCGGATGCCCATGAAACCGTGCCTGCCGTTCTCAGCATAGAAAAATCACGTCTGTCATACTCGCTGCCCAGCTTTGAAACTTTCTCATCAATGATCCTGGTGCTGAATTCAAGCATAACAGCAAGATCCTCCTGAGTAAGCAGCGGTTTTCCGTCTGTACCGAAAGGCTTATGACCTGTTGTCTGTTCCATATATGCACAGGCGGTGAGCCAGTAGAATTTTTCATTCATAGAAATGGGGTAAACATTGTCAGTACGCATAACAGAGGCTGCCGCGAAAAGGTCATCCCATGTCTGAGGCACTTCCAGACCATAGCTGTCAAGCAGGGTCTTATTGTATAAGAAAGTTACTGCATTGAACCCATATGGTACAGCCTCCAGCTTTCCGTCCACCATGCCGCAGTTAAGCGATGCTTCGGGATAAGTTGAAAGGTCGATATCCTCAAGTTCGGAAAGGTCATAGAACTCATCACCGTTTCCGGTATACTCATACAGCCAGTCATAGTTCAGCTGCATAACATCTGCCTGAGTACCCGAATACATCTGAACATCCATCTGGGATTTATAGCCTGTGAATTCGGAGTACTTGGGATGTACATTTATACCGTTCTGCTCAGTAAAAATATGCAGACCGTTGAGGGTCTTCTCGTTCCTTTCATCAGTTCCCCACCATGAGAAACTGATCTCCACAGGTTCATCATTATCTTTAAGCGTTTTTTCATGACAGCCGCAAAGCACCAGCATTACAGCGGCAGTCATTACCGCTGCCGATCGTTTTAAAATATGCTTAATCATTTGTGTGCGCTCTTTTCCTTTTTATATATGGCATAGCTCTTCTCATCATCGTTTATCGCTTCCTGAAGTGCTTTTTCAGCCATTGAATAAAGCTCGTCATAGTCGGTACTGTTATTTGGATATACCGCTGCGCCTACACATATATGTATATCATCCGGAGTTGCCAGGTATACCGAATTCAGCGCCTCGCTCAGTTCAACAAGACCTTTCTTCAGTTCATCATTAGCCTTGAAGAGATCATACTGGGTATAGTCTGCCATTATAAGGAATTCGCCCTCACCTGTACGTCCCAGTATATTTTTAGAATCTGCGGAATCAGTACCGAGATATTCCGCAAGACCGCGGTATGTTTTTATGATAGTACCGTTATACCCCGATGTACGGTACTTACGGCGCACCTCATCGAGATTGGTTATACGCGCTATAGCTATCATCATAGTTGCGCCTGTTACACAGGTCTCCAGCTTATCGGCTATGATATTCTCAGCTTCCTCGGCATTGATTATACCGGTGAGCATATCGACCTCCGGCGCAATAGAAGCAACGGCACCCAAAGACGGATCGTTCCTGAAATTGATGAAAAACAGTGTCAGTGTCATTATGAGTACCAGCATGAGAGCCACAGCTGTTTCCAGTTCAAGCTTTTTATAGAACTCATTCGCCTCTGACATATCCTTGACTATCACCAGATGCCAGCCGTTACTAAGTGTCTTTTCTGCCTGGATAGCGGTATCCTTTATCACTACACAGCTGTCGCTGCTGGTGGTCTCTATTTCAAGTTCCTTTTTGGTATTGCATATAGTCATTACATCTCTGCCGCTGTCGGACATGAGCACCAGCTTTGAATCCTTTATCCGCTGAGCATCTTTTACAAGGTATCTGAGCTCCTCGGTATAGAATCCGCCAAGGAACACCACGTTATCGTTAGCCTGGCTGATATAGAATACCTTAGCAGGATCATCCTTTATACCCGTTACCCAAACTCTGCGCTTGTCCCCAAGCTGATCTTTCAGCAGCGGGTACACCTTGCTCTCCTTATCACAAAGGAGCTCCTTTGTACCGTCAGACAGTCTGCCTGCAGCAGCATCGTTGCGGTATATCAGCGTAAAATCGCAGTAGTTGTCAATAAAACTGAGAGCTGTAACATTCTTTTTAAGATCTGCCAGCCTGAGTGAATTATCATATTCCGAGCCTGTGGAGAAATTAGCCGCATCAAAGCTCATAAGTCCCTCATCGGCAAGAACTATAACACTGGCATCCTCCAGCTTTTTAAAATGCATATCCAGAACCGATGCCGACTGTTCTGCGGAATTTCTCAGCAGTTCTGCTTCATATTCAAGCTGCTTGTCATAGTGCACATAGCTCATATAGCCCAGGCACAACGCACATACCGCCGCCATTATCAGGATCATTATTATGATCACAGACCGAGTCGAGTGCTTCAGCTTTTCCTTACTTTCTTTTTCCAAGATATATACCTCTAAACATTATAAATAATGATACTTGACTGACCAAGTCAAACCTATACAGATTAATTATATCAATACCGCCGCCCGAATTCAATTATCAATTTGTAAATTATCGCACAAAATAACAGATTTTCATGAAAACCGACAATTGCCGACAAAAAAATACCCGGACATATCTGCCCGGGTATATAGCAAGCATATACTTTTATATATTACTTGAAGTATCTGTCATACAGACCCTTGAAGCCGCAGCCGTGTCTTGCTTCGTCCTTAGCCATCTCATGAACTGTATCGTGTACAGCATCATAACCCAGCTCCTTAGCCTTTCTTGCCAGCTTCATCTTGCCTTCGCAGGCACCGTTCTCAGCCATATATCTCATTTCCAGATTCTTCTTGGTGGAAGGTGTAACTACCTCGCCCAGCAGCTCTGCAAACTTAGCAGCGTGCTCAGCCTCCTCCCATGCAGCCTTTTCATAGTAAAGACCTACCTCGGGATAGCCTTCTCTGTATGCAACTCTTGCCATAGCAAGATACATACCTACCTCAGAACATTCACCGTTGAAATTCTCTTTAAGACCTGCTACGATCTCAGGATCAAGACCCTGAGCTATACCAACTCTGTGCTCATCAGCCCATGTAAGCTCTGCAGCCTCCTTCAGTTCATCGAACTTGGAAGCGGGGGCATTACACTGGGGACATTTTTCGGGAGCAGCCTCGCCCTCATAGATATAACCACATATAGTACATACAAACTTTTTCATACGGATGATCCTCCTTATTTTTATATCGGTCCAATTGTTAACGTCAGACAATAGTCTTTATTAAATTATCTCACATTAAGTGCAATTTGTCAAGACTAACTCCCTGAAAATTCCAGAGATTTGTTGGGGTTAATTTATACCATTTTTGTATACTTTGCTGATTTAAGATCAGACCGTGTTCAGTCAGTATCTATCCCCCTTTTTCGTGTTCACAGAATATTGACAATCCAATATCTTAGTGATATAATATAAGTTAAAGGTTTTTCGGAAACTTAGTAATTTTTGAAAAGAGGTCAATCACCATGCTTACACTCGATAAAGTGTTCGACGCATCAAATGTACTCAAAGAGGTCATCAGACCTACTGCCTGTATCTCTGCTCCTCAGGTAAACCCCAACTGCAACGTTTTTCTGAAAACTGAGAATCTTCAGATAACAGGCTCTTTCAAGGTAAGGGGTGCTTATTACAGGATATCCCAGCTTTCAGATGAGGAAAAGGCACACGGTGTTATCGCGTGCTCTGCAGGCAACCACGCACAGGGCGTTGCGCTGGCGGCTGCAAAGAACGGCATACGTTCCATAATCTGCCTGCCTGACGGCGCACCCATATCCAAGGTCGAGGCTACAAGAAGCTACGGTGCAGAGATATGCCTTGTACCGGGTGTATACGATGATGCTTATGCAGAAGCTATACGTCAGCGCGATGAGTGCGGCTATACTTTCATACACCCCTTTGATGACGAGAATGTTATCGCAGGTCAGGGCACTATAGGTCTTGAGATACTCAATCAGGTGGCTAACGCAAATGTCATCGTTGTGCCTGTCGGCGGCGGCGGACTTATATCGGGTGTGGCTTTTGCTGTAAAACAGCTTAACCCCCGTGTGAAGGTATACGGTGTTCAGGCTGAGGGCGCACCTTCCATGGTGAAATCACTTGCTGAAGACAAGATACTCTGCCTTGACAGCGTACACACTATCGCAGACGGCATACAGGTAAAAGAACCCGGCGAGAACACCTTTGAATACTGCAAGCAGTACGTTGACGGCATAGTTACCGTTACCGATGACGAGGTAAGCTCGGCTATACTCCACCTTATCGAGAAGCAGAAGCTCATCGCAGAAGGCGCGGGCGCTGTATCTGTTGCGGCTGTTATGTTCAACAAGATACCCGATATCAAGGGCAAGAACGTTGTATGTCTTGTTTCAGGCGGCAATATCGACGTTACAATACTCTCCCGTGTTATCAAGAGAGGTCTGCTGAAGTCCGGCAGATCTGATACACTTACAATACAGCTGGATGACAAGCCCGGTCAGCTGAAGGATGTATCTGCTATCATCGCAGATCTTGGCGCGAATGTTGTATCTATCCACCACGAGAGAGCAAGTGAGGACAGCGACATCACCGAATGCCTGCTCAGACTCGTTCTCGAAACAAGGGATTACAACCATATCCGCGATATCCGTGCAGCTCTTACAGCTAAGGGCTTCAAGATAGTAAACAAGTAATGAAGCTTACCGACTGCCCTGAGCCGCATCTGTACAGGGGAACAGTGCTAAGGTTTATCGGCACATACCCTTTTGACAAAGAGTATGTTGACTTTATGATATGCGAATACCATTCGGCAAAAGAAGATCGCTGTCCTCTTGCGCTGTACTGTGTATCGGGCTACCATGCAGGCTGCCTTGAATATGTATTCCCGAAAGAAGCGCAGGCAGAGGATACAGTTGCCATAAGCACCGAATGGCTGAAAGAAAACTGGCAGACAAAGGTCTATGACGGCTGTACTGCCGATAAGGTGACAGTTATAGGGTAAGCAGAAAGGCACAAACGCAAATATTATGAGTGCAGAAAACGAAAAGGATAACGACTGGGGCAAATCCGCGGCAGCAGTCGTCATAAAGGACGGCAAGGTTCTTCTGGTAAGGCACACCTACGGCGCAGGCAAAGGTCTGCTGATAATCCCGGGCGGTTATATACGCAAAGGTGAACTTCCCGATGCGGCTTGCGAAAGAGAAGTTCTTGAAGAAACGGGAGTTACCGTAAAGGCAGAAAAGCTCATAGGCGTAAGGTTCAGCGACAAGGACTGGTACAGCGTGTTCACCGCAAGCTATATAAGCGGCGAGGCTCGTTCCGATAACGACGAGAACAGCGAAGCTGTATGGATAGACGCTTATGAAGCCACAGAAAGGGACGATGTCCCCGACCTGACCAAGTCAATGATACGGAGCGCCTTGAAAGAAACAGGTTTTGTTCAGACAGACTTTGTATCACGTAACAAGGACAGGATACAGAGGCTATACACTATATAGATATAACACGGCAGGCGCCGTGCTCATAAATAACCATTATCTAAAAGGAGTAATCAATTATGGCAGAGACAGTTTATACCAAAACAGCACCCGATGCGATCGGACCTTACTCACAGGCAAAGGTTGTAGGCGGACTTGTATTCACATCGGGACAGATAGCAATAAACCCTGCAACAGGCAACGTTGAAGCAGCAACAATCGAGGAGCAGACACATCAGGTATGCAAGAACCTCAGCGAGGTACTGAAGGCTGCAGGCACTTCGATAGACAAGGCTGTAAAGACAGTATGCTTCCTGAAGAACATGAGCGATTTCGCAGCATTCAACGGTGTATACGGTGAGTACTTCACCTCCAAGCCCGCTCGTTCCTGCGTAGCGGTAAAGGAACTCCCCAAGGATGTTCTTGTTGAAGTTGAGGTAATAGCAGAGGTATAAAATCTACCGAACTACCCACACAGCCGCCCGATAAAGGCGGCTGATTTTTAAAATGATACGGAGGTAAATGCTATGAAAAAGGTAACAGCGATCGCTGCAGCGATAGTACTGTCTGCAGGTCTTGCAGTTGCAATAATCCCCTCTTTCGGAGCACGGGCAGAAGGTGATGATGTGATCGAGCTGCCTATCATCCCGATCGGTAACAGTTCCGCTGCCGATGATACGAGCAGAACAGATATACCTGACAGCTCATCACCAAACAATGAATGCTCTGAGATATCGACTCCCGAAAGTCGTCCCTATAACGACGGCGGATCGGGAAATGATAATCTCGCTGATTCGATATTTGATTCCGAGATCGACGATAAAAAAGAACCCGTAAAGGGGGATCTGAACGGAGACAGGATCGTAAATGTAACCGACCTTTCCAGGCTTGCAGCGTATATAAAGGGAAAAAAGGATCTTCCCTTCCCCGATGCAGCAGATATCAACAACAGCGGAAAGATCGATGTTACCGATCTTTCAAAGCTTGCAGCACATATCAAGGGCAAGAAGTTTTTAGGTTAAATTTGCTTAACAAATTTTCCGATAATTATTGACATATTTTATCAGTAAATATGCTATAATTTTTTTAGTGGAGTGTTTCTCCCCCGTTTTCGGACGGGGGATTATATTTGCGCATTTTTTAGGGGGTAATGATTTGAAAGCATACGAGATACTCATGGATCTCTCGCTTATAATGATAAGCGCTAAATTAATGGGGCTGTTTGCAAGAAAAATTAAGGCACCAATGGTAGTCGGTGAGATAATCGCAGGCGTCATCATAGGGCCGTGTGTGCTGAACATATTGCAGCCGTCAGAATACCTGAGCATTTTCTCAGAGATAGGTGTAATACTTATAATGTTCTCGGCAGGTCTGGAAACGAATCTGCAGGAACTGAAAAAATCAGGGCTAATAGCCTGCATCATCGCCTGTGTGGGCGTATTCGTCCCGCTGTTATGCGGAGCGGCGCTGTATACAGCATTCTACGGCTTTGACGGTTTCGGGAGCGAAAAATTTTTCAAGGCGCTTTTCATCGGCTGTATAATGACAGCAACATCTGTGGGCATAACCGTTGAAGCCCTCAAGGAAATGGGTGTGCTGAAAGGCCGTGTCGGACAGACAATACTTTCGGCTGCCATAATTGACGATATCATCGGCATAGTAGTGCTGACCTTCGTACTGAGTATGAAGGACCCGTCCAGCAAGATGAGTGTGGTCACACTGAAGGTAGTGGGATTCCTGGCAGCATCATTCGTCCTCGGTTTTGTGATATACAAGGTGTTCAAGTACATAGATGACAAGCACCCGCACACAAGGCGAATACCCATTATCGCGCTGAGTCTGTGCTTTATACTGGCTTATGTGGCAGAGGAATTCTTCGGCATAGCAGATATCACAGGTGCATACATCGCAGGAATAATACTCTGCAACGTTCGTGATGCGGAGTACATCGACCGCAAGGTGAACGTGAACGGATATATGTTCTTCGCGCCGATATTCTTTGTTTGTATCGGATTGAAGACCAGCTTCAAGGGTATGAACAGTGAGATAATAGTATTCTCACTTGCATTCGTTGCAGTGGCTATGCTTTCAAAGCTTGTGGGCTGCGGACTTATATCGAAGTGCTTTAAGTTCAGGAATATAGACTGCATAAAGATCGGCGCGGGCATGATGACCCGAGGCGAGGTAGCGCTGATAATCACAAATAAGGGACTCAGTATGGGTGTTATCCCCGCAGACTATTCCACCGCGGTGATACTGCTGATAATCGTAAGCAGCATCGTCACACCCGTATTCCTGAAATTCCTTTACTCAAAGGCGCCGGACACCGCACCGACAGCAGAATAAGAACGATAATATATGATAAAAAGAGGGACAGCACACTTAACTGTCCCTCTTTTTAGTATCATATCAAACAAAAAAGCGGACAGGTCATTTCCTGTCCGCTTTTATCAAGCCTTACTTGGCATACTCAACTACTCTGCTCTCTCTGATAAGGTTTACCTTGATCTGACCGGGATAGTCCATCTCTGTTTCTATCCTCTTTGCGATCTCCCTTGCGACCAATACCATCTTCTCGTCATTGATCTTTTCGGGCTGGATCATTATCCTTACCTCTCTGCCTGCCTGTATAGCAAAAGATTTCTCTACGCCGTCATAGGAAGTACAGATCTCTTCAAGCTTCTGCAATCTCTTGATATAGTTCTCATAGTTCTCGCTTCTTGCACCCGGTCTTGCCGCGGATATAGCATCTGCCGCCTGTACCAGTGCCGCAACGACTGTCCTTGTTTCAACGTCACCGTGGTGTGCTTCGATAGCGTGTATAACATCAGCGTTCTCTTTGTACTTCTTACATACATCTACGCCGATCTGAACATGAGAGCCTTCTATCTCATAGCTAAGCGCCTTGCCTATATCATGGAGCAGTCCTGCTCTTCTAGCGAGATTTGCATCAACGCCCAGCTCACTTGCCATCATGCCTGCCAGATGTGCTACCTCTATAGAGTGGTTCAGCACGTTCTGACGGTAGCTGGTACGGAATCTCAGACGACCCAGCAGCTTGATGAGCTCATGGTTAAGACCGTGAACATTGGTCTCGAGTACTGCTCTTTCGCCTTCCTGCTTGATCTTCAGCTCAACCTCGCGCTTTGCCTTCTCTACCATTTCTTCGATACGGGTGGGGTGGATACGGCCGTCCTGGATCAGCTTTTCAAGTGCTATCCTTGCGACCTCACGCCTTACCTGATCGAAGCAGGAAATGGTGATAGCCTCGGGTGTATCGTCGATGATAAGGTCAACGCCTGTGAGAGTTTCAATGGTACGGATATTCCTTCCCTCGCGTCCGATTATCCTGCCCTTCATCTCATCATTAGGCAGTGCCACAACGGATACAGCAGTTTCAGATACCTGATCTGCCGCACATCTCGCGATCGCCAGTGAGATATACTGCCTTGCCTTGGCATCACATTCATCCTTGATCTGTGCATCATAGTTCGCTATCTTGACAGCCTTCTCGTGTACCAGATCTCCCTCCAGCTGTGCCAGCAGATATTCCTTAGCCTGTTCAACTGTAAGACCCGATATCTTCTCCAGCATATCCAGCTGTGAATGCTTGATGCGTTCAGCCTCAGCCACCTTCTCGTCGGCGGACTTCAACTTCTTCTGAAGCGTTTCTTCCTTCTTCTCCAGATTGTCCAGCTTTTTGTCGATGCTTTCTTCCTTCTGCTGGATACGCCTTTCCTGTCTGGATACCTCGCTTCTTCTTTCCTTCAGCTCTTTTTCAGTTTCCTGGCGGGACTTATGTATTTCGTCCTTTGCTTCCACCAATGCCGATTTTTTCAGGGTCTCCGCGTTTTTCTTCGCTTCCTCCACTATCTTTTCAGCTTCCGCTTCGGCAGAACCTATTGCTGCCTCGGCTGTTTCTTTCCGATAGTCGATACCCTTCTTAAAACAAATGTAGCCACTGATAGCTGCGCCAAGAACAAGAGCCGCTACACAAAGTGCTATTGCCAATCCGACACTCATTGTATAGCATTCCTCCTTCTTGAAAGTACAGAGCCTTTTTCCTTACGGACACCCTTGTATCCATGAAAAAAGCCTCTGCCCGATATTAAATTGTAAAGATACATTTAGCATGAATAGTTTTATGGTAAACCGCCTCCACTGGCTTGCTTCGGCAGACCGATAAAAATTTTAATGCATAATATTATTGTATAACAAATCGCTGAAATTGTCAAGGTGTTTTTTATATATTCTGCCAAAAAAAATTATTTTTTTTGGCAGCCCATAAAAATCCCCCTTGACAAACGGTTTAAAGAGTGCTATGATTATTTTATAATATTATAAATCGATGACGGGGAAGCCGTTTGGCACAAAAAGCGCATCACAGAGAGTATGGCACAAGCTGAAAGCCGTACATCGCAAAGCTTCACGGATACCGCCCCAGAGTGCGTCCAATACACGCCGCAGATCTGCGTTAAAGACTAAATGAGGTACAGTGCCGTGATATCGGTATTGTGCGAATCAGGGTGGAACCACGTTTATTACGTCCCGTGAGAGTGTTATGCTCTCATGGGGCTTTTTATTTTGCCGTCCCGATATGAGGCGGTGTCATTACAGATAAACCGATAAAAGTTAAGGAGAACAAAAAACGATGAACAAAAGATCTTTCGCACTTATCTGCTATTTCGTAAGCATACTTGCCTGCCTGGGTGCCGCGACAGTATCCTTTCTGGCATTCAGGAACACGATAACCTACACCTTTGGTTTTCTGTTGTTTGTGCCGATATGGATAATTGCCTACTGGTTCCTTGGATTTTTCAACGCACTGGCACGCGAGAAGGACGGCAGAAAGACGAGATTCTTAATAAAGAAATCGCTTACCAGGGGTTTAAGCACAGCCGCTAATATATTAAGCGTACTGCTTTTGTGCTTCTGGGTATACGCTTATATATTCATGGTACTTCCGTCGAGCAGGGCTGACAGCAAGGCGAAAGCCGGCACTCAGCAGGCAGCATCATGGAGCGCGGCAGGCGATAAGATAAACTGAACTTTAAAAATGTGAACGGAGGGATACCATGAAAGTCGGAACACCTGAGGCAAGCGGCTGGGATGCTATCACAGCAGAATTTGAAAGAGTATATCCGGGACAGACCGAACCTTTGCACTATGCCACCATCGTGCCTTTTGAGCTTGGCGGCAACGATCCGCTGAACGGCATAAGCATCTATGACGGCGGTGATTTCTGGCACTTTGTCAGCTACGGACTTACGGAGCTTTATGAAAAGGAGTGCGAGAACAAGGAATGGAGCGGCTACGGTTATGAGCTGACATTCAAGCTGAAAAAGAGCTGCTACGATCCCGACAACGAGGAAAACGAGCTGAAATGTGTTGCGGGGATCCTTCAGCAGATAGCAAGGATAACCTTCAAAAGCGGCGAGATATTCCAGAACAACGAATACCTCTACACCGGACAGACTGCAGGTATTGATCATGAGCAGAAGTCTGCGCTTACAGGATTCATCTGCATCAACGACCCCACAGTCAACACACTTGAAACACCAAACGGACGTGTGGAATTCATCGAGCTTATCGGCATGACCGATGCTGAGCTGAAAACTCTCGGCTCACATGACAGCGTGGCTGAGATATACAAGCGTCTTGGCAGCGATGTTACCGATTATAAGAGAAGTTCGTTAGTATAACAGCAAGAACAGCAAAAGTCTGCGGGTGGGCGGGCGGGGCTTACAATGTATGTAAGAAAAGCCATTCGCCCCACGCAGATCTCAGATACTGAAAGGCGGAATAGATATGATAAAGCTAACATTAAAAGACGGCTCTGTTCGTGAGATAGAGTCTGCAATGCCCGCAAGCGAGATAATCAAGGGCATAGGCATGGGTCTTTACAAGGCTGCCTGCGTTGTAAAGATCAACGGTGAGATCAAGGACCTGAGAACAGTCATAGACAGCGACTGCGAGTTTGAAGTACTGACTTTCGATTCAAAGCAGGGCAAGGAAACCTTTTGGCACACTGCTTCACACCTGCTGGCACAGGCAGTAAAGAACCTCTATCCCGATGCTAAGCTGGGCAGAGGTCCTGCAACCGAGAACGGTTTCTACTACGATTTCAAGGTAGAAAAGCCTTTTGCTCCCGCTGATCTGGAAAAGATACAAGCTGAGATGAAGAAGCTTGCCAAGGAAGGTTTCGAGCTTGAAAGATTCGAGCTTTCCCGCGATGAGGCCGTAAAGCTCATGGAAGAAAAAGGTGAGAATTTCAAAGTAGAGCTGATCGACAAGCACGACAGCAAGGGTGAGAAACTCTCATTCTACAAGCAGGGCGATTTCGTTGACCTGTGTGCAGGTCCCCACATCATGAGCGTTGCTCCCATCAAGGCTGTAAAGCTGACACAGTGCACAGGCGCATACTGGGGCAAGGCTGAGGACGGCATACAGATGTCACGTATCTACGGAACTGCATACCCCAAGGCTTCCATGCTGGAAGAACATCTGAAGCAGATGGAAGAGGCTAAGCTTCGTGACCACAACAAGCTGGGACGTGAGCTGGAATACTTCACAACAGTTGATTACATCGGTCAGGGTCTGCCTATCCTGCTGCCCAAGGGCGCTAAGGTTATACAGACTCTCCAGAGATGGATAGAGGACGAGGAGTACAAGCGCGGCTATCAGCTGACAAAAACTCCTTTCATGTCCAAGAGAGAGCTTTACAAGATCTCGGGTCACTGGGATCATTACAGAGACGGTATGTTCATACTGGGCGACCCCGATGACGAGACAAAGGAATGCTTTGCACTCCGTCCTATGACTTGTCCTTTCCAGTATCAGGTATTCCTGAACAGAAAGCGTTCTTACAGAGATCTGCCTATGAGACTGGGCGAGACTTCCACACTGTTCCGTAACGAGGACAGCGGTGAGATGCACGGTCTTATCAGAGTTAGACAGTTCACTATCTCCGAGGGTCATCTGATACTCCGCCCCGAACAGCTGGAAGAAGAATTCAAGGGCTGTCTTGATCTTGCAAAGTACTGTCTTGAAACTATCGGTCTTGCAGAGGATGTAAGCTACCGTTTCAGCCAGTGGGATCCCGCTAACCCCAACAACAAGTACGAGGGTACTGCTGAACAGTGGGAAGAAGCACAGGGCGCTATGAAGAAGATACTGGACGATATCGGTCTTGATTACGAGATAGGCATAGATGAAGCTGCATTCTATGGTCCTAAGCTGGATATCCAGATCAAGAACGTATTCGGCAAGGAAGATACACTTATCACAATACAGATAGATATGCAGATCGCCAAGAAGTTCGGCATGGAGTATGTTGACAAGGACGGCAAGATGAAGATGCCTTACATCATCCACAGAACTTCTGTTGGCTGCTACGAGAGAACTCTCGCACTGCTGATCGAAAAGTACGCAGGTGTACTTCCCCTGTGGCTTGCACCCGAGCAGGTACGTATACTGCCCATCAAGCCCGAGCATAACGACTACGCTTACGATCTTGCAGAAGAGATGCGTGACCTCGGCATGAGAGTTGAAGTCGATGCAGAAGACGACAACATCGGTCCCAAGATCAAGCAGGCAAGATTTGACAGAGTTCCTTATATGTTCATCATCGGTGATAACGAAGTTAAGGACGGCACAGTAACTGTACGTTCAAGAAAAGAGGGCGAGCTTCCCGCTATGCCCGCAGCTGATGCTATCGCCAAGCTGAAGGAAGAGATCGACACCAAGGCAAAATAATACTGAGATACAGATGCGCTCACGGAGATTCTCCGCGGGCGCATTTTTTATTGCAGATCTGCTTGTCGGATATTGTTAAGACAGGATTCTTCGCGGGCGGGTGGGAGGGGCGTGCATTCCCCGGAGAAAACAGCGGCTCTCTGCGCAGGAACAACATACCGAAACCCCACGCAGATGAAAGCTCGCCATGATAAAAAACGGTATTGCAATTCGCGGCAGAATATAGTATAATATGTATACCACGAAATAGACAGGAGGTCAACACTATGAACGGATCATTAAAGCAGGATCTTTCGCAGCAGGCAGAATTTGCAAATATGCTTATGATACATCTGCTGTTTGAGGAAAAGCCACAGCTCCTAGACCACGGTATCGTCAGACAGGCTGCTGAGGATACATTCGGTGACATCGAAGACGTAAGCAACGATAATAAGCTTCTTACCTTTGCAGTCAAGAAGTATACTGCACATTTTCAAGACGGCGATATCCCCCCGTTGGTACTGCTGGCTCAGGGCATCGACTTTGACAGCGGAAATATCAGCGAGCTGGAGCGTTCCCAGTTCTGGGATATGAAGAACGGCGAAGAAGTCATTGACCGCTGCAAATACAGTGTGATGATCTCCGACATGATGAGCGGCGCAGCCATGGACTACAAAGAAAGATGTGAAATGGTCATGGACTGGCTGGAATGCATACTGGAGCTCTATCCCTCATGCAAAGCTGTATGGACACCCACAGGCAGCAAGCTGATAGATCCCGATTCGCTAAAGCATCTGAATCTCCCGAGGGATCAGAGATTTATATATACCTGCGTCAATGCAAGATTTTTCAACGTCGAAGGTTCAAGCGGCGAGTATGTTGTAGATACTCTTGGTATGTACGCAATAGGTCTGCCTGATACACAGCTGCATTTCAAAGTTCTTGAACCCGGCACTGTTACGAACTATGCCTACAATATATGCATATACAACTACGATGAAAATGCCCCAATAGCAAGCGGCGAGACCATCGACGGACTTGACAGCGAAGGCAATTTCAGCCGCGATGAACAGTGGACGTGCCAATACGAGAACGCACTCATCCAGCCCGCAAGAACAGTACTTGATATCGCTGCCGCAGGATATGCCGCCGGAAGAAGATGATACAGGGATGATCTATTAAAATATGAAAAAGCGCGTATCCGCAGGCTTAAACGTTTGCGGATATTTTTATGCCCTTTCATTTGTGCACATTGACGAAAAGAATGTTGAAAACCTCTTTTTCAATTGGGGATATGGGTTGATTAACTTATGTTTGATCTGATTTAGCGTGTATTTTTACGAATAAATTGCACAGGCAGCCGATTGTAATAATTAATCTGTTTAACTAAATATTCTGTAACCATTTTTTAGTTTTTCACTTTCCATGTACATTTCAGTCGTACTTCGATTTTTACATCAGCACAGCAACTTGATAAAGTATCCGTATTTTGTATGAACTTTTTGGGAATTCTATTGACGTGCACCAGTTATTGTGGTACAATAAGAGCATAGGAAGTATCATACATACTTTCATCGGATCAAAAATTGTAATTATTTTGTCATCAAGACAATTTCTGCCAACTAAATATCCGTATTTTTTTCACAATAAACACCCACATATAGTGGGTAAAAATCATTAACATAAAATTTACAAGTTACAGAAAAATTACAATCATCCGCCAAAAAGTTACAAGATACGCTGTTATGTAACAAGTTTGTACCCCCGAGTACAATAAAATTCCCTGCTTCTCTGAGAATTCGGAAAAAATACCAATTGCATTTTTTTTCATTATACTGTATAATAGTCATAGTGGTAAAAAGTGCGATTTGGTGTCAAAAGTTTACCAAGTCGCGGCAAATATGTCCGTGAGGGGGTGAGCGCTTGGCTTTAAAGACCTTGATGGGAACGTTTAATCAGAGCATGGATGTCAAGGGACGCATGAGCTTCCCCGTGAAGTTCCGTGAGATCATAGGTGAGCGCTTCATCGTTACACGCGGCATAGACCATTGTCTGCTGGTGTTCTCCCCGGAGGATTTCGACAGACTAAACGAAAAATTCCGTGAGATGCCGCTGGCATCGGGACGGGATATCATAAGGTTCTTCACAGGCAGCGCCGTCGAAGCCGAAGCGGACAAGCAGGGCAGGATACTCATACCTCAGCCGCTGAGAGACTGGGCGGGGCTCGAAAAGGATGTAATAGTGATGGGACTTACCGACCGCTGCGAGATCTGGGACAGATGCAGATGGGAGGAGCGCAGTGCAAAGCTGGATGACGAAGCGCTGCTGGCAGCTCTTGAAGGAGTTGGGATATAATGGAATTCAAACACATCCCTGTTTTGCTGAACGAATGCATCGAGGGACTTGATATAAAGCCCGACGGTATCTACTGTGACGGTACGGCGGGCGGTGCGGGTCATTCCCGTGAGATAGCAAAAAGGCTGACCACAGGCAGACTTATCTCGGTAGACAGAGATCCCGAGGCTGTGGCTGTAGCAACGGAAAGATTGTCGGGACTTCCTGCAACGGTAGTACGGGGGAATTATTCCGAGCTTGATGAGATATTCGCAAGGCTCGGTATAGAAGGCGCCGACGGCATACTCATGGATCTGGGGGTATCCTCCTATCAGCTTGATAACGCTGAAAGAGGTTTTTCCTACCATACGGATGCTCCGCTGGATATGAGGATGAGCAGTGAAGGACTTTCCGCCAGAGATGTAGTCAACAGCTACGATGAACGTACACTGGCACGGATAATATTTGAGTACGGTGAGGAGAAATTCTCCCGTAACATCGCAAAAAAAATAGTTCAGGTCAGGGAGGACAAGCCCATAGAGACCACGCTGGAGCTTGCCGAGGTAATAAAATCGGCTGTTCCGCAGAAGGTCAGGAGAGAGAAAAATCCCTGCAAAAAAACTTTTCAGGCGATACGCATAGAGGTCAATGCAGAGCTGGAACATCTCAGCATAGCGCTGGATAAGGCATTTGACCTGCTTAACGCAGGCGGTAGATTGTGTATAATCACTTTCCATTCGCTGGAGGACAGGCTCGTAAAACAGAGATTCAAGAGCTTTTGTCAGGGCTGTATATGTCCGCCCGATTTTCCCGTATGCGTATGCGGAAGAACTCCGCGCGGCAAACTGATAACCAGAAAGCCCATTGAACCATCCGACAGCGAAAATGAAGAGAACAAACGCGCTCACAGCGCAAAGCTGAGGATAATAGAAAAGATAAAGAACGACCCGCAGTGACGGGATAAAAAGAGATAATACAAAAGACAGAGGACAGACAAAAGATAAGCTTGTGTAAAAATTTTCTGTGCGCTTTTGGGGCGCGTATAGAGGTGTATCAATAATGACAAAATATAATGACCACAGCAACCTTGCTCATGAGCTCGAACTGCCTTATGATAACAATGCCGACCGCGACGCTGCGGCTGAACGCGAGGGCAGAAAAAACGGAGCACGCGCTGTTCCTGCAATGAGTTTCGGATCCAAGCTCGCATGGGCTGTTCTTATCATAGTTGCTATCTCCATGATGGGCAGCCTTATCTACGGTAAGGTGGAAATATCCAGACTTTACAGCGAAAGGGCAGGTCTTGAAAAACAGCTCGATCAGCTTCAGAACGAGAATATCAGTATGCAGTCCGAGATCGCTGAAAGAATGAATATGACCAAGGTAGAAGAATATGCACGAAACGATCTGGGTCTGCATAAGCTGGATAAATCCCAGATAGAGTATATCGAGGTAGAAACACCTTCTGTAGCCGAGGTAAAGACAAACGACAAGGAAGATGTATTCATGCGATTCAAACACTGGCTTGATCGTGCATCGGAATATGTAAGTCACTAAATCATATATTGTATAAGAAAGTTAAGCACAGATAATTGTACTTAGCTTTCTTGTTCTATTTTTAAATAAGTCTATCCCGCCGTTTTCGGGATAAAGCATTTATCGGGACGGAGGTTATGTAATGACCGATAAACCAAGTCTTAAAATGAAAACCAGGCTGACTATATGGCTTTGCCTGCCTGTACTGCTCCTGCTGATATACATGATATGGGGCATATGGAAGGTATCCATAAAGGAAGGTCAAAAATGGAAGGATCTGGCTAATTCTCAACAGCTGAAATCCACAGTAGTAACAGCGTCAAGAGGTTCAATGTACGATGCCAAGGGCAACGTGCTCGCCCAGAGCGCTACGGTATTCAGGATATACGTGGATCCCATAATGCTGCGCCAACAGTGCGATGCGAGGGATAAGCGTATTGAAGAGCTGAAAGCCGCTATCAAGGAAGAGGATAACGCGGACAAGGTGCTCAAATATAACGAAGAGCTCAAGACCGCCAAAACAAGCGAAGAGACCTTCAATGAACTGGCTGATTTCCTTGCGCTGAAACTCCAGCTGGAAACAGGCGAGGTAAAAAGCAAGCGGGGCGATGTTACCAGCCAGTACGTCATTCTTGCTGATGATGTTGAGAAGACACTTCGCGATGAGATAGATTCCAAGCTTACAGAGCTTAAAATAGACGGTGTAAGAGGCGAGCCGCAGACCAGACGCGTTTACCCCCAGGAATCACTGGCTGCCCATGTGCTGGGATATACCGATTTCGAGGATAACGGTATCTACGGTCTTGAAGCTTATTACGATGACTACCTCAAAGGCGTTGACGGAAGAGTGATCACCGCAAAGGACAAGGACGGAAACGATATCCCCTACCGCTATAAGCAGAGCTATGATGTTCAGGACGGCAACGACCTCAACCTGAATATAGATATAAATATACAGTATATGCTGGAAAAGGGTCTGCGTAAGGCTTATGAGGAGAACCTCCCCACCGACAGAGTCTGCGGTATAATAATGAACCCCAAGACAGGTCAGGTTTACGCAGAGGCTACGTGCTTCAGCTATGACCCCAATGAGCCCTCGCTGATATCCGATAAGCAGGTGTCCGAAAGACTTGCAGGGCTGAAGGGTAAAGCCGAATACGATACCGAAAGACAGAACGCATGGAGCCTGCAGTGGAAAGACAAATGCGTTTCCGAGCTGTACTTCCCGGGCTCTGTATTCAAGATAATCACAGGTGCATCGGCGCTGGAAGAAAAGGCGATATCGCTGGATGATACATTCACCTGCGGCGGCCATATAACCGTAGAGGACAGAGATATCTCCTGCTGGACCACCGGTGACCACGGCACACAGAATCTGGCAGCGGCTATGGCAAATTCCTGTAACCCTGCATTCGTGCAGATAGGTCTTAAACTTGGTGCTGATAACTTTGTAAAATATTTCGACGGCTTCGGCTATAATGAGCTTACAGGCATCGACCTGCCCGGCGAGGTAAATTCTTACAATATACATTTTCTTAACTGGCTGGGTCCCGTTGAACTGGCGACCTCAGCTTTCGGACAGACCAACAAGGTAACTCCGATACAGATGATAACAGCCGTTTCCGCAGCAGTAAACGGCGGCTATGTGCTTACACCGAGAGTTGTCAGCAGCATAACCGACCAGAACGGAAACGTGGTAAAAAGAAATGATAAGGAAGTAAAAAGACAGATAATCTCCGAGGAGACCTCGGCTGCCATGAGAGATATACTCAAAGGCGTCGTTGAAACAAACAAGAGCTCAAACTGCTATATCCCAGGTTACAGCATAGGCGGTAAATCGGGTACTTCGCAGAAGCTGGATGAAAACGCAAAGGGTGATACCTACGTTGGTTCCTACTGTGCATTCGCTCCCGCTGAGGATCCCGAGATCATCATGCTGGTGCTGGTAGACCACCCTACAGGCGAACAGTTCTACGGAAGTATGGTGGCTGCACCTATCTGTCAGGAGGTCCTCAGTGAGGTCCTGCCCTATATGGGTATGTTCCCGAATTATACCGATGAGGAGCTCCAGTCCATCTCAATCAATGTTCCCAACGTTCAGTATTATACCGTTGAGGAAGCTCAGAAGACACTTGAAGAACTGGGCTTCGTAGTCAAGATCAAGGGCGAGGGCGATACCGTCCTAAGACAGATGCCCGCAGGCGTAAAGATCGAACACGGCGGTTCCGTGGTGCTGTATACAGACCAGAGGACTGAGATCGAAAAGGTCACTGTTCCCAATATACAGGGTCTTACCAGAGAACAGGCAAAGGCAACACTTGAAATGTACGGTCTGAACCTTATAGCAGAAGGCTCTGCAGCAGCGGAAGAAGTAAGCTTTGCTATGGGTGACCAGACCTATGAACCCGGTACCAGCGTACCTCTCGGCACAGCTGTTACTGTAACATTCACTACCACCGTGGTAGCCTCGCAGTAAGGATATCAACTGCTAATAATGTAAGGGAATGAACTGAAATGAAATTATACGAACTTATAAAGGATGTGGCAGAGACCTCTCTGCCCGATATGGAAATAACAGGTATCACCTCCGATACAAGAGCGGAGGTCACTGAGGGCAGCATATTCGTATGCATAAAGGGCAAGACCTTTGACGGTCACGATGCTGCTCAGCAGATGCTCGACAAGGGCTGCGCTGCGGTTGTCTGCGAAAGAGATCTCGGTCTTGAAAGACAGATAATCGTCACCGATACAAGAGCCGCTTTCCCCATGCTGTGTTCAGCATGGTTCGGTCACCCCGAGAGAGAACTGGAACTCATAGGAGTTACAGGCACTAACGGAAAGACTACTATCACCACCGTCATTAAGAAAGTTCTCAGCGGCTTCGGATTCAAGGTAGGTCTTATAGGTACCTGCCAGAACGAGATAGGCGATAAGATCATACCAACAGCCAGAACTACTCCCGAGCCCTATGACCTGTTTGAGCTGTTCCGCAAAATGGCGGATGAAGGATGTAAATACACCGTAATGGAAGTATCATCTCAGGGACTTGAACAGAAGAGAGTGCAGGGCTGCCATTTCAAGGCAGGTATATTCACCAATCTTACCCAGGATCACCTTGATGTTCACGGCACCATGGAGAACTACTATCAGGCAAAGAAGATGCTGTTCGATATATGCGATACAGCCATAATAAATACCGATGACGAGTACGGCAGACGTTATGTCACAGAGATACCCTGCCCCTATAAGACATATTCGGTAAACGGCAAAGCCGATTTCCGCGCCGAGGACGTTATGCTTGGCACAACAGGCGTAAAGTATGTCTTCTGTGACGGCAAGGTAAAAAAGAATGTCAGCTTTAATATGCCCGGACTTTTCAACGTATCCAACTCCCTGGCGGTAATCGCCTGCATGGAAGTGCTCGGATTCACCCCTTGCAATACCATAAAGGAATTCGAGAAGATACAGGGTGTCCGCGGCAGAGCCGAGATAATCCCCACGGGACGTGACTTCACGGTTATATGTGACTACGCACACACTCCCGATGCGCTGATAAATGTGCTCTCAGCTATCAAGGAGGGCTCAAAGGGCAAGGTCAAGTGCCTGTTCGGATGCGGCGGCAACCGCGACCGTACAAAGCGTGCACCAATGGCAGCAGCCGCTGCCGAACACGCAGATTTCCTGATAGTTACATCGGATAATCCCAGAGATGAAGATCCCGATGATATAATAAACGATGTTCTCAAAGGTCTTGAAGGCAAGGATACTCCCTATGTCCGCATGACCGACAGACGCGAGGCTATACACTGGGCGATAAAGAATGCCGAAAAAGACGATATCATCGTGCTGGCAGGCAAGGGTCACGAAGACTACCAGATACTGGCAGGCGGTGTAAAGATACATTTCGATGAACGCGAAGTAGTAGCTGACGCACTGAAGGAGATCTGACGGATAACTCAACAAGTCAAGATAAGGTGGGAAAAGCAATGGAAAAATTAATGCTTTCAGAAATAATAGAGGCAGTAAGAGGAAGCTACGGCTACCCTGCCAATGTGGAGGTCAAAGATATCTCCACCGATACAAGGACCATAACCGAGGGTTCCCTGTTCATAGCACTAAAGGGCGCTAATTTTGACGGTCATGACTTTGCCGCAAAGGCAATGGAACTCGGTGCGATAGCTGTTGTAACGGAAAGACCCGTAGACGGTGCCAGATGCCTTATCGTGGATTCCACAGCACAGGCACTGCTTGATTCAGCCTCCTACTACCGCAGCAAGTTCGATATACCGCTGGTGGGAATAACAGGCAGCGTGGGCAAGACCACTACCAAGGAAATGATATACAGCGTCCTTTCCCGCAGCTTCAAGACCCTCAAAACAGAAGCCAACCACAATAACGAAGTAGGTATGCCAAAGACCCTGCTGGAGCTTGACAATACTCATCAGGCTGCTGTAATAGAGATGGGCATGAACCACAAGGGCGAGATATCGAGAATGTCCACAAGCTGCAAGCCGACTATATGTGTCATCACCAATATAGGTGTATCTCACATAGAGAACCTAGGTTCGCAGGAGGGTATACTAAAAGCCAAAATGGAGATACTCGACGGTGCTTCCGCCGATGCGCCGCTGATACTCTGCCGCGATGACAAACTTCTTGCAAAAGCTGAGATATACGGCGGCAGACAGGTGTGGTATTACTCAGTCTCCAAAAAGGACTGTGATGTATACGCATCCGATATCGCAGCTGACAGCAAGGGCATAAGCTTCACTATACACTATAAGAGAGAAAAGCTCAACGCAAGGATAAACTGCCTTGGCGAGCATAATGTAAAGAACGCACTGGCCGCCTTCTGCGCAGGTGCGGCGGCAGGTATGGAGAATGAAGATATCATCGCAGGCCTTGCCGATTTCAGACCCGAGGGTATGCGCCAGAACATCATCACCGAAAACGGCATGACCTTCGTGCTGGACTGCTACAATGCAGCTCCCGATTCCATGAAGGCAAGCCTTTCTGTACTGAGCCAGATATCCGTCCGCGGCAGACGTTTTGCTGTGTTGGGAGATATGCTGGAGCTCGGCAAGGGTACCGCGAGATATCACCGTACAGTCGGTGAATATGTCAAGGCTTCAAAGACAGATGTGCTCCTCTGCTACGGAAAGAATTCCACATACTATATAGAAGGTGCCTGCGACAAGGGCTTCGACCGCGAGAATACTAAGCATTTTGAATCTCACGAGGAACTTGTGGAGTATCTGAAGGCTAACCTCAAAGAGGGCGATGCTGTACTGTTCAAGGGCAGCCGCGGCATGAAGCTTGAAGAAGTATACGAGGCGATAAAACAGGCGTGAAGCTGACATTTATCATATTCGCCCTTCAGCTTGCTGTGGGCGGACTTGCAGGGCGGCTTTTCATACCCGCCTTCAGAAAAATGAAAACAGGAAAATTCGAGATATACATCGGTGACCGTTTCAGACAGGACGGTTCAGAACCACGGGGCGGAGGGGCGCTTATGTACCTCTGCTTTGTGACTGCCTGCTTTGCGGCGGCTGCTGCGGAGGGGTTCGGTGCCGATGCCATAAGGGCAGCGGCTTTCACGGCTATATTCGCCGCAGTGCTGACTGCTGTGGGACTTATGGAAGACTATGACCGTGACGTGCGCGGCGGAATAGGTATGAAAAGCAGGTACAGGGTGACGATAAAGCTTCTGCTGTGCGGAGGATACACGGCACTCATGGGACTTTTCGGTTACCGCTGTGATATGGTGCTTCTGCCATTCAGGTGGGGCTATCTTGATCTCGGATGGGCTTATATACCGCTGAATGCACTGCTGATGACTGTTATCATCACAGCGGCGGAGATATGCGACTGCCAGAAAGGTGTACATGAAACAGGGATAGACGGACTTTGTCCGATGACGATGTTCGTAAGCTTTCTGGGACTTTTTGCAGCTTTCGGTGACGGCAGCCGCGAGATAGTAAAAGTTATATCCCTTTGTGCAGCAGGAAGCTGTGCAGGGTTTCTGATATGGGGCGCTAAGCCCTCAAAGCTGTTCCTCGGTCAGTCGGGCGGACTTTTTCTGGGGAGCATGATGTGCGGAATACTGATGCTTTCAGGGCTGCATGGAGCGGTGCTGCTTGCTATGGCAGTACCATTCATAGAGCTTGCTGCACATTTATTGCAGCGGGCAGTATTCAAAAAGAATAAAAAGCTGCTGTTCAAAGGGGCGACCCTACATGAGCATTTTCGCAACATCGGGTGGAGCGAATACCGCATCACCGCAGTGTATGCAGCAGCGCAGGCATTGTTCTGCGCAGGGGCAGCGGCTTACAGTATATATGAAGCAAGGCTAGTGATCAATTAGTCTTGTAATGATAGTGAGCGGAGGTACAGCATTAATGGCTGATAAGGGTATATACCGCGACCGCGACGGCGGTCTTACACTGAACAATCACCTGCTGGTCAGACAACCTGTGGCGCAGGCGAGAAAAAAACTCAACTTCAATTTCAAATCCATAAACAAAGGCGTTGATATGCCGTTTTTGCTGCTGATACTTATGCTGCTGGGCTTCGGAGTGCTGATGATGTTCTCAGCCTCCTACGCATGGGGCATAAACGATATGGGCGACGGCTACTACTACGCAAAAAAACAGCTGACCTTTGCAGGCATCGGTCTTGTCGGTATGCTGTTCGTATCTATGCTGGATTATCACTTCTTCCAGAATACGGCAGTTTGTTATCTGTTTTTCGGCGTGATGTATGTCATGTGTCTGTACGCGGCATTCTTCGGATCGTCAACAGCGGATGCGAGCCGATGGATAAATCTGGGATTTGTACAGTTCCAGCCCTCCGAGCTCCTTAAAGTATCCTTCATAATAATATTCGCATATATCATGGCGGTAAATTTCCCAAAATTCAATAACTGGAAGTACTGCGTAATACCCTTCACGGTGATAATGGGTCTTTCCGTTATCGTACTGGGGCTTCAGCGTCATATGTCTGCGGTGCTGATCATAGGTATCATCGGTGTCAGCATGATGTTCGTCAGCGGTATGCCCGCAAAAACCTTCTGGAAATTCATTGGTATACTGGCTGCCGTGGCTTTACTGGGTCTTGCCATACTTCTCATGGCAGGCAAATTCTCATATATACAAGAGAGAATAGACGGCTGGCGCAATCCCGAGGCTGATATACAGAACAATACCTGGCAGACCTACAATTCCCTCGTTGCCATAGGCTCAGGCGGATGGTTCGGTCTTGGATTCGGTGAATCAAGGCAGAAATTCCTCTACCTCCCCGAGGCGCAGAACGACTTCGTTTTCGCTATAATATGCGAAGAACTGGGATTCGTGGGCGCACTGGTAGTTGTGGTGCTGTTCGTTATATTCGTGCTGAGAGGCTTCTATATAGCTTCAAACGCCAAAGACAGATTCGGTATGCTGGTGGCTGCGGGCATTACGATACAGATAGGTATCCAGGCTTTCCTGAATATAATGGTCGCTTCAAACTCCTTCCCGAATACAGGTATATCCCTGCCGTTTTTCAGCTACGGAGGTACCGCGCTGATAATACAGCTGGCAGAAATGGGAATACTGCTCAGTATCTCACGTCAGGGTAATATCAAAAAATAATATCCTGTTTTTCGGGATATGGTATAAAATATATGACTTATACTTTAAAGCACCTGCTTTTTGTTAACTGTTAACCTAAAACTATTGCTTTGTTAATAATAATTTATTATAATAGAAATGATAATCCGACAGACTGTAATTACAGCCCGTCAGGGATAAGAAAGAGGTATCTGCTGTATGCTCAGAGTACTGCTGGCAGGCGGCGGCACAGCGGGTCATGTTAACCCCGCACTTGCCATCGCTGAGATAATAAAAGAAAACTACCCCGATGCTGAGATATGCTTTGCGGGAAATCCCGATAAACTGGAATCAAAGCTGGTCCCTAAGGCGGGATATAAATTTGAACCCCTGAAAATAGAGGGCTTCCAGAGAAAGATAAATGCTGAAAACATCAAAAGGAACTTCCGCGCAGCCTTGTATCTGGCCAGATCCGGCAGCAGATGCAAGGAGATCATCAAAGGCTTCAAGCCCGATCTTGTCATAGGCACAGGCGGCTATGTAAGCGGTCCGGTTGTAAGGGCTGCGGCTAATATGGGCATAAGAACTGCCATACACGAACAGAATGCTTTTGCGGGAGTGACAAACAAGATACTCTCCAAAAAAGTCGATGTGGTCATGATGACAGTGGAAGAATCAAGGAAGAATTTTCCCGATGCTAAAAAATGCGTTGTAACAGGTCTTCCCGTCAGGGGAGGCTTCGGCAGACTTACAAAAGCTGAAGCACGCCAAAAGCTGGGTATCCCCGAGGATGCACAGGTCGTGCTTTCCGCCGGCGGAAGTCTTGGTTCAAAAGTTCTGAACGAAAACATCATGAAGCTGTTCAAGTGGTATCAGAGCGAGGGCAGAGAGGTGTATCATATACACTCCTACGGCACCTACAAGGATTATGAAAACTTCATAGAGGACTGCGAAAAGCAGGGAATAAAACTCAAAGGCAACGATCACCGCATGGTGGACAGCTATGTTGATATGCCTAAGGCTATGGCAGCCTGTGACCTTATCATCACACGCTGCGGTGCGGCATCACTGGCTGAGATCGAAGCCATGGGCAGATGCTCGGTACTGATACCCTCCCCATGGGTAGCCGAGAACCACCAGTACCATAACGGTATGGTGCTGCAGAATGCAGGCGCAGGAATGGTCATCGAGGAAAAAGACCTTACTGAGGATAAGTTCATCGGTGCGGTCAGAGATTATCTCGACAACCCCGATAAACTGAGAGAATGCTCCGAAAAGGCAGCAGCTCTCCATATAAAAGATACAAAGGAACGCATTATGAACTGCCTCAGACCCCTTATAAAGAAATAACAATACGTATATTATGTGAAGGATGGTTTAATTTGGCAATAGACAGATCTATACAGACTAAGCGTTCAGGCTCGGGAAATACTATGGATACTCTGAGAGTACCCGACAAGCTGGATATGGACAAGCTCAGCCATAATACTTACAGAGGGTCTAAAACCAATGCCGTTGCAGATGAGATATTCTCAGGCGGAAGGTATACAAAACAGACCCGTTTCGGTGCTGCCGATGAAAAGTATGAGGGCGCAGAGCAAAGAAAAAAACGCGAAGGCACCGAAGATGCTGAAAACATCAAGTCAAGATCAGCCAGGCATAAAAAAGCCCCCGACAGGCTGCATCAGGGTGTAAAAGTCGGTTCTTCCTATGTTGAAAGAAAAAAGGTGATAATATGGATCACCGTTGCACTGGTGCTTCTTGCCTGTGCACTGCTTTTCCTGCCGCCGCTGATGAACAGCACCTCGGGAGAAACAAGGGTCGATCATAACAGGAACATCTTCGAGAAAATGGGCATGACCGAGTTCAAGACCTTTGCACTGTCGAACTACTCGGTATATAACCAGGAAGCTTTTTCTTCCGAGAAAAACGAGAACTACCGTATAATAGAGATGACTGTCCATGTGCAGAACTCTTCGCCTTTTCAGGTAACTATACCCCAGTATAAGGCGCTTCACGTACCAAAAATGTACGAGGATAAATTATGCTATGTTTCCTCAGCCAGAATGACCACCACAAGCGACGGCACACGCAAGGTCGCAGGTGATGTCATCGAAGGCTTCTCCGGCAAGGATGTCACTATCGAGATGATGATAAATGTCAAGGATATGACAGAGGAAGAACTGGATGAATGTGTTACCGGCATGGTACTCACTACCGTCGGCGCAAAGAAGAAAATAGCAAAGAAAGTAACCGTACCTTGTATACCTGCTGTCCTCTTCATATCCGATGCTGTTACCGTCCACCTGGAACCTCAGTAAAAAAAGTAACATAATACAGACCTTATGCATAGTATGAGCTATACTTCATCTGAAAGGGGCATAGCTTATGCAGAAGCTTATAATAAACGGCGGAAAACGGCTGTGCGGTGAGATACGGGTGCAGGGCGCAAAAAACAGTGCGCTGCCACTGCTGGCAGGGTGTCTGCTGACAGAGGGCAGAACAGTGCTGAAACGCTGTCCCGAACTTACAGACGTTTTTGCCGCCTGCAGGATACTTAACGAACTGGGCTGCAAATGCAGCTTCAGACAGGGTACTGCCACGTCCGATGCCGACAGTGCCGCAGGCTTCAGGATAACCGAGGAACTCATGCGCGAGATGCGAAGTTCCATAGTGTTTCTGGGCGCTGTGCTGGGCAGGCATGGCAGATGTGAACTCAGCTACCCGGGAGGATGCGAGCTTGGTCCCCGACCGATAGATATGCATCTTTCCGCACTCAGACAGCTGGGTGTGAAGATACATGAGGAACACGGCAGGATAAGCTGCACCTGTCCCAGAGGGCTGAAAGGCGCTTCCATAAGTCTGCCCTTCCCTTCTGTGGGAGCCACTGAAAATATCATGCTCGCCGCTGTATGTGCTGACGGCGATACCGTTATACACAATGCAGCCCGTGAACCTGAGATCACAGATCTTGCAAACTTCCTTGTACGCTGCGGTGCTGACATAAAAGGCGCAGGCTGCAGCACTGTGCGTATCTCAGGTGTGAAAAAACTCCGCGGATGTGAGTATGATGTCATGCCCGACAGGATAGCAGCAGCGACATATATGGCTGCTGCAGCTTTAACAGGCGGTGAGCTGGGTCTTACAGATATCAGCTGCGATGACCTTCAGGCTGTCACCTCTGTTTTCGAGGAGATGGGAGCTGCGGTGTACTCCGCAGGCAGCAGGATATTCATAAGCTGCAAGGCTCCGCTGAAAGCTGTGCGCATAATAAGAACTATGCCGTACCCGGGCTTCCCCACCGATGCCCAGGCTGTTGTAATGGCAGCGCTGACTACGGCACGCGGCAGCAGTATGATGGTGGAAAATATATTTGAAAGCAGATTCCGCCATGTGGACGAATTAGTGCGCATGGGGGCTGATATAAAAGTATCGGACAGAACGGCTGTGATACAAGGCGTCAAAAAACTATGCGGCGCAAATGTCAGAGCCCATGACCTGCGGGGCGGCGCAGCCCTTACGATCGCTGCACTGGGCGCTGAGGGGACTTCCTCAGTAGGCTGTGTCGGCTATATCGACAGAGGGTATGAGCTCATAGAAAACGTGCTGAGCTCAGTCGGCGCTGATATACGCAGAGAGTTCTGACGAAGAATGTGTAAAGATGAATACAGAGGAAAGATAATACATGAATGATAATTATGAAAACGAACCTGTGCCTGCGATGACAGCCAAAAAACCGGCACGAAAGCTGGATCTGCGTATGCTGTACGCGGGCGCGGCAGTCACCGCGGCAGTGGTGATACTTCTCCTGTGCATGACGGTATTTTTCAATGTCAGCAACGTGGAGATCCGGGGCGTGAGCCTCTATACCGATGACCAGATAATCAACGTCGGGGGGATATACGAGGATATGAACCTTGTAAGAACAGATCCCGCCCGCGCCGAAAAGCGGCTTACGGATAATCTCGTTTACATAGACGAGGTCAAGATATCCAAGTCATACCCCTCAACAGTTGTTATCGACTGCAAGGAGGCTGTCAAGGCTGCCGATATCGAATATGAAGGCGGCTACTATGTGCTGAGCTATTCGGGACGTATCCTGGAAGCCGACAATCCCGAACCCACAGGGGATATCCCCATAGTCACAGGCTTTAAATTCTATGTGGCTGAGGATCAGATAGAAAAAGGCGCCGAGCTTACCGAAGAGGAGATATTCGCTTACCGTGCCCCCGGAGCAAAGCTCAGATCAGAGGACGATTACAGCGACAAGATACTCATCGACCTGTTGAACGGACTGAAGGATCAGGGCTTTGAAAAGGTCAAGAACATAGATATGACCTCCCGCGCAAATATACTTATGAACGTGGATAACAGGCTCGATATAAAGCTGGGCAGCTCCGCGGATATAGAGTATAAACTCAGCTACTTCAAGGCTGTTATGGGCAAACTTGCCGAGAACTACGAGGGAACCCTTATTTATAACGGTTCTGAGAACGGAGTTTCGGCTATACCTAAGGATCAGTACCTCGGAAAGCCTACCTTTGCCAAGGATCCCGAAAAGCCCAAGGACGAAAGCAAGGCTGAGGATGAAACCGCCGATAATACTGATAATACCGAAAATGCTGATAATACCGCTGAAGATCAGAACACTGAGGTCAACGGCGATAATGCTGATGATAACACCGAAAATATCCAGGAAGGCGAACAGTACTACGATAACGGAGGCTGGACGGATAATACCTGGGATGACGGACAGTACTATGATTACGGCGATCAGAACTATGATAACGGCGGCTGGTATGATGATACCAACGGCGGCGGCGAATACTATTGGTAAGTTTATCAATTAACAAAAAATTAACAGTCGAAATGGCATTAAATTGTCAAAATCCTTTACAATTCGGGAAATTTGTGATATAGTATTAGTGTATCTAATTATGTTCTTCGGGTCGAGCTATACACAGACAGAAGAAATAACGGTTAATTACCCGAGGGATATGTGAAAAATTTTCAGGAGGATGTTTACTATGAGTTACGAATTTGTAGAAGAGCCCCTTGTTGGCGCAAGCATTAAAGTCATCGGCGTTGGCGGCGGCGGCGGAAACGCACTTAACGGCATTGCCGAGGCAGGTATACAGGGTAATGTTGAGTATATAGCAGTTAATACTGATATACAGGCACTTAAAAAGTCACTGGCTGACAGACAGATACAGATAGGCGCTAAGCTCACCCACGGTCTGGGTGCAGGCGCAAAGCCCGAGATCGGTGAGGCTTCCGCACAGGAGAGCCAGGATGAGATCGCAGAGGCTATCAAGGATGCCGATATGGTATTCATCACCGCAGGTATGGGCGGCGGCACAGGTACAGGCGCAGCTCCTGTAGTAGCAGAGATCGCACAGAGCCTCGATAAGCTGACCATAGCTGTAGTTACCAAGCCCTTCAAGTTCGAGGGCGTAAAGAAGATGCAGAGAGCAGAGAGCGGTATCGAGCAGCTGGTAAAGCACGTTGATGCACTGATCGTTATACCTAACCAGAACCTCATCACAAGCGATATGAGACTGACCATGAAGCAGTCCTACCAGATCGCAGATGAAGTACTGAAGACAGACGTTATCGCAATTGCTGAGATAATCACAAGACATGACGAGATAAACGTTGACTTCGCAGACGTTACCACCATACTCAAGGGTGCGGGCAGAGCTCACATAGCTATCGGCCACGGCGAAGGCAAGGATAAGGTACAGGATATCGTAGATCAGGTAATAGCTTCCAGAATACTGGAAACCTCTATCAGAGGCGCAAGAAGACTGATCGTAAACGTAAATATGTCCGAGGATCTGCTCATAAGCGATATGGACGAGCTGACAGCAGCTATCGCAGATGCAGCTGATGACGGCGCAGAGATCATCTTCGGTAACGGCACAAATCCTGATACAAAGGATTGCATGGACGTTACAGTTATCGCTGCAGATTTCGTTGACGGCATCCCTTCTGCTGCTAACTATCAGGAAGCAGCAGCACTCCAGCAGTCTCAGGTACAGGCTGTTCAGGCTGTACAGGCAGTATCCCCTGCTCCTTCCGCTCAGACATTCTCTTTCCAGAGAACAGAGGCTGATAAGAAGGCTGATGCTGAGGCTATGTACAAGGCAGGCGTAAAGGCAGCTGATAAGACAGATATCTACGATGATATCTTCAACGTATTCAAGAATAAGTGATCCAAGCTCTAAGACGAGTCCGGCGGCTCGTCTTTGCTTAACAGAATTTGTTCAGATATTCTGAATTAAGTTCAGCTATACTATTGAAGAACTAAACTGCAGCAACAGCTGTACGGCGGCAGCTGAAAACAGCTTGATACCGACAAAAAACAGCATCCCGCGGATAGAAATATGCACAATTTAAGAAGTGAATATTGTGTAGATTACTGAAATTTCGGGTTTATGCTCAAATCGTCAAATCAAGTGGTTGAAATAATTCTTTAATTATAGTATAATAAGGTAGTATAAAACTTTATTGCAAATAATATTTTCGCAAACATATATTCAGGAGGGAATTGAAAATGGCTAGTAATGGTTATTTGAGAACAGTAAGAGTCGGCGGCTTCGATAAGCAGGACGTTCTGCAGTATGTTGATGAGCTGACTTCCAAGATCTATCAGCTGGAAACTAAGGTCAAGGATCAGGAAGAACAGATAGACCAGCTCGAGCAGGGCGGCGGCGACGCTAAGGGCGATGACGAGGCTAAGAAGGAGCTCGAGGCTAAAGTCGAGGAAGCTAAGCAGAAAATCGCTGAGCTGATGGCATCTACCGATACCATGAAAGTCAGGATCGCAGATTATGAGCAGCAGATAGCTGATAAGGATGCAGAGCTCGAGGATAAGAACGCTGAGATCGAAGCACTGAAGGACAAGGTAGCAGAGGCAGAGCAGAAGGCTGCTCAGGCTGCTGACAGCGGTTCTCAGCAGGCATTCGATATGGGTCAGATCTTCGTACAGGCTCAGCAGACAGCTAATATGGCTATCGAGAAGGCAAGAGCAGATGCTAAGCAGATCACCGATGAGGCTGAGGCTCAGGCTAATCAGGTCATCGACGATGCTAACGCACAGGCTGAGGCTACCGTTACAAAGGCTAATACCGAGGCTGAGCAGACCATCAGCGCTGCTAAGGAAAGTGCAGAGGCTACTAAGTCCGAAGCAAAGAAAGAGGCAGATCAGGTCACTGGTGCTGCTTATTCCGAGGCTTCAAGAGTCAAGAAGGAAGCTGAAGAAGAGGCTGAAAGACTCATCAGCGATGCCAAGAGCAAGGCTGCAGCTATCAAGAACGACACTGTTGAGATCAGAACAGCTGTTAAGGAGCAGTTCACAAACCTCAGCGATACCGTTCAGAAGCTTGTAACATCCCTCAATGACCTGTACGGCAGCAGCATAGGTGCTGTTAATACTGCAAGAGATCTTATCGACGACGGTCTTGATATCGTTTCCGACGAAGAAGAATAATGGCAGAACTCAGAAAATTCCGCACCGAGGAGCTTAAAGCCAGAAGCAGCGAGCTCCGCTGCGGTGATAAGATACTGGTAACTGGTACAGTTTATACTGCAAGAGATGCAGCGCATAAAAGGTTCGCAGCACTGCTCGATGAGGGCAAGGAGCTGCCGATACCGCTGGAAGGCGCTGTGATATACTACGCAGGTCCCACACCCGCACCCGAGGGCAGACCGATCGGTTCATGCGGTCCCACTACTTCGGGCAGAATGGACAGGTTCGCTCCTCGTCTGCTTGATCTGGGTCTTGGCGGCATGATCGGCAAGGGCGAAAGATCGCAGGAGGTCAGGGACGCTGTTGTAAGAAATAAAGCTGTTTATCTATGTGCAGTCGGCGGCGCAGGTGCGCTTGCCTGCAATTGCATTAAGTCCTGTGAGGTCATCGCTTTTGAAGACCTCGGCTGTGAATCCGTAAAAAAGCTTTACGTTGAGGACTTCCCTCTTATCGTGGCAGATGATTGCTTCGGAGGAGATATTTTCTCAAGCGGCAGGGCTGAATACTGCACAGCAGAATAATGATATATACCGCGGCAGATTCATTTCTGCCGCTTTTTTGTTTGATATACATATATCTGACATTGAAACTTTGTGCAGTTTCACCCCATAAATATCCCCATTATCATACGTATATAAAGTGTACAACAAAGGAAAGGTGACTTCAAGCCGCCCTGAATATAAAGACATATATAACGGAGGTAATACTATGAATAACTCATATATCAAAAAAGCATTGTCTGCCGCCCTTGCAGCACTTGTGCTAGCTATGACATCCTGCGGAAATATCACCGAAAAGAAAGATACACCGCCAACGAAAAAGCCCGATACTGATTCATCTTCAGCCACACCTTCCGATGAACCCGTAGTGACCTCCGACGAGTATTCCGATACACCCGCTCCCCTCTCTGTTGCGCCGCTTTCATCCGTCACCCTTGATGAAAATGATATCCTGCCCGATGCTGACTTCTATGCTTCCTACCGCGACTACGCCGCAGAGCTTTTCAAAGCAGTATGTACCGATGATATCAAATCGGGCAAAAACGCTATGATATCCCCCGAGAGCGTTATGATGGCACTTGGTATGACAGCCAACGGCGCTAAGGGAGATACCCTTTCACAGATGGAAACAGCCCTCGGCGGCAAGGGTATCGGCGCTATAAACAATGCCATGCAGTACCGCATGAACAGATTCATGGCTAACGAAGATGTAAGCTTCAATGTCGCAAATTCCGTGTGGGTGCGCGATGATGCCAACCGTATACAGATGTCACAGGACTTCTGCGATAAGGTAAAGTCGGTGTACAACGCAGACAGCTTCCTTGCCCCCTTTGACAGCACAACCCTGGATGATATAAACTCATGGGTAAACAAGAACACCAATAATATGATCCCCAATATACTCGATTATATCCCCGATGAAGCTGTTGCTTACCTTATTAATGCCATCGCTTTTGAGGGCGCATGGGCTGATAACTACGAGGTCTACCAGATATCCGAGGACGATAAATTCACTAACTACAAAGGTGAAGAAGAAAAAGCAGTTATGCTGTATTCTCAGGAGGGCAGCTATTTCTCAGATGAGAATACCACAGGCTTCATGAAAGACTACGAAGGTCATGACTACGCTTTCATGGCTATGCTCCCCTCCGAAGACACTGATATCGCAGACTATGTCGCAGGTATTGACGGAGATAAGCTTAGCAAGCTGTGGCGTTCAGCAAGCGGCGATGTTAACGTGTGCATACCCGAATTTACATTTGATTACAACAGTGAACTCAGCGATGAACTGAAGTCTATGGGCATGGAGCTCCCCTTCACCGAATCAGCAGATTTTTCAGGCATGGCAGAAACCTCATCGGGTGCCCTCTATATCAACCGCGTCATCCACAAGACCCATATCGAGCTCGACCGCAACGGCACAAAGGCAGCTGCAGCTACCGCAGTAGTGATGACCGACGAATGCGCCATGGAGGAGGAAGAACCCAAGATAGTATACCTGAACAGACCCTTTGTATACGCTATAATAGATAAAGAAAGCGGCACTCCCATTTTCATAGGTGCTGTCAACACCTTAAATGGCTGACCCCCTGAGATCAGTTCCCTTCGGTTAGATCAGAACACACAAAAAACGTCCGACAGCTGCCATAAGGCAGTGCCGGACGTTTTTTGATTTATTACAAAAGCCCAAAACCGTCGATAGCTCAATACCAGCCGCCCATATTTCCGTCAGAACCGATCTGCTTGTTGGAAAGATTTATATTGTAGAAACTATCCGGAGATTGTTTCTTGCTGTCAGTATAGATCTTATCCCATGTGCCGGTACCGATAAAGTGAGCCTTGCTGGATGTATTAACGATGTATTCACCGTTTACGTATGTGACCAGTATACCCTTTCTGTAAAGCTGGATCATACGCACTTCACCTGTGTTGTTGTATACAACTACAAGTCCGAAGTTAGTATTATTGTCTTTAAGGTATTTAGCACAGTTCTTGGTATCTGAATTGTAGCTCAGCGGATTTACCTTCTTGCCTTTTTCCCAGCTTTCCGAGAATGTCGCATCAAGCTGACCGGCTATAAGTCTGTCGATCGCCTGAGAACCCGTTGAAGTGCCGGGCTTGGAGGTCTTGTATACATTCCAGCTGTAGTTGGTGAAACAGCCTACTATCTCGTATTTTCTGTTTTTGTTATTGCCCTGTTCAAGATAAAGCACCTTGTTGAACGCTGCTGTCGATTCGCCATAATTAATTACCAGATGATCTGTCAAAGAACTTTCGATAGAAGTTTTTATAGTCTTTGTATCTGCAATAGCAGCAGCTATCTTTGCCTTTTTGATGAAGCTTATCAGATTCGGTACAAGCAGGCAGGACAAAATACCGACAATACATATAACAACAGATAATTCTACCAGAGTGAAACCATTTTTATTATTATTTTTCATAAGCTCATCCCTTTCCATTATATTCTTATTACCACAAAATATTAATTCTATCCCTTTATCTGTTACCTATATTATATCAGTTTTAGACAAAACAGTCAATGTTATTAATCTATTTTTGTAGGCATACACAAATAAAGCGCATATAGTTTCCGCAATTTGACCAAATCACAAGTTGACTAATTTTACAAATTAAAAGCATCCATCAAGGTTTTAAACAGATAGGAAATAATTTTTGTTTCTAAGTTTTAACTAAATATTTCCCACGCTCAACAAGGCATAAAATAAGGAGCTGCTGCAGGTGTGCAACAGCTCCTTATTATCATAATACATAATTATAACGGTGTATTCACCACGTTCTGAGGTCTGCCGTCTATCCACGCTTTTACGTTGTCCGCTACTACCTCCAGCAGACGTATCCTTGTCTGTCTGGGTGCCCACGCGATATGGGGCGTTATCGTAGCATTCTTCGCATTTCTCAGGGGACAATCTTCACGCATAGGCTCAAATGTCAAAGCATCAATACCAGCACCTGCGATCACTTCCCTTTCCAGCGCATCTGCAAGGTCATACTCATTTACTACTCCGCCTCTTGCGGTATTCACAAAGTATGCCGTCGGCTTCATCTTGGAAAGAGCCTCTTTGTTTATCATTTCTTTGGTCTGCTCGTTCAGCGGACAATGCATAGTCACAACGTCGCTGGTTCTCAGCAGTTCATCAAGGCTCACAGCCCTTGCACCCTCACCGACTTTCTCGGGCGAACGTGTGAAGGTCACTCCCTCCATGCCGAAAACTCTTGCTATCTCAGCCACGCGCCTGCCTATGCTGCCATAGCCGATTATACCTATCCTCATGCCCTTCAGCTCATAGGTAGGTATATAGAAGTAGGTGAACAGCTTGTAGTTGACCCAGTCACCGTTATCAACAGTATCTGCGTATTCCCTTATCCTGTTGAAATGGTTGAGTATCAGTGCAAAGGTATGCTGAGCCACCGAATCTGTGGAGTATGCAGGAACGTTGCATACAACTGCACCGTGGCTGTCAGCCGCCTTCAGGTCAACATTGTTGTAGCCCGTTGCAAAAAGCCCTACGTATTTAAGGTTCTTGCAGCTTTCAAAAACCTCCTCCGTGATAAGGCACTTGTTGCAGATGACCGCATCAGCATCACCTATCTTTTCAGCCACCTCATCATTGGGTGTGTAGCCGTATACCTCGCACTCCCCCAGAGAGGTTATCCCCTCCAGGCTCACATCTCCGCCGCGTGATACAGTTTCGCTGTCAAGGATCACTATCTTCATGCTTTAGTCCTCAAAAGCGCTTCCTACAGTATCATTGTCCTGCTTGGGAGCTTTCTTCTTTTTCTCTGCCGCCTTCTGAGCCCTGCTGTACTTTATCGAGAAGAAAGCCGCACCTATAAGGAGCACTATCTCCGCGATGAACAGGAAGGTCAGCGCAGGCTTGGATGTGTTTATCTGTGTCAGAAAAGTCAGGTCACAGGCAAGCAGCATCAGCATATGATGTGTGGTCTTCTGCTTGACAAAGTATATACCGTAAACTATGGTAGCTACTATACAGAATCCCAGATGCATACCAAAGGGAAAAGGAGTAAATACGTTCTGTACTGCGTTTGCAGTATCATTTGCTAAAGTCATTAACATTCAAAACATCTCCATCAAATATTTCTAAGTTCGTCACTGTACCCCGCCTCGTCCATGCGCTGCACAGTAAGGTCTATATGTCCGCTGTTAAGGAAAAGCGGCCTTTCATCTAGTATCTTGTCGCGGTAATCATCAGCCACATAAGCCGCATACCTGTCTATAAGGTCTGCCGGGCATCCTGCTGTATCCACAGCCCTGCCCTCTTTCAGCAGCCTTGTACACTCGCGGTATTCATCGCTTTTCACCGCCACACTGTTGAAACGGTACAACTCTCTCCACTTCTGCTTGGTCATATCGTCATAGCCGTAACCGAGGGTGCCCAGAAAATCGAATATCTTAGGCTGCACCGCTTCGTCCCATGCTATATCCGTCCAGCAGTGGAAAAGGTATCCCTTCAGGAAGTCCTTGTTATCCGCATACCTTACGGCGTTATCTTCCCTGAAGGAACGCAGCCTGTTTTTCCATATATCGTAGTCCCTGTCACGGATATGCGCCTTATAGCGCACCTCCTCACTGGCCTGCTCCGTACCGTAGTTCACGCAGTCGGGCGCTATCGCACCAAGCAGGAAATCCGCCTTGTTTTTAACGTTCAGGGAATCTGCCATGGTGTAAGCCAGCAGCAGATGCACAGGTGATGACGGCATTTACTTACCCTCCAGTTCTTTGAGAGCCTTCAGCTCGTTCTTATCTACCCTGATGTTTCCGTCCTTGATGACCTCCACATCATCTTTCTTTACCGTTATAACATTGTCAGAACGGTCAAGCTTTACCCTCAGCTTGCCGGTCAGCAGATTTACCTCCTGAACTACACCCTTGCCGTCGCTTGTCTTTACTATCGCACCGACCTTCGGGGTATGCTTCAGCAGATCCTCATAGCTGTCCTGCTCGTATTTAAGGCAGCACATAAGTCTGCCGCAGCAGCCGCTTATCTTGGTAGGGTTAAGGCTCAGACCCTGTTCCTTAGCCATTTTTATGGATACAGGCTGAAAATCTCCAAGAAATCTCGAACAGCAGAAGGGCTGTCCGCATATACCCAGACCTCCGAGCATCTTGGCTTCATCTCTGACACCTATCTGACGAAGCTCTATCCTCGTCCTGAATACGCTTGCCAGATCCTTGACCAGCTCACGGAAATCCACCCTGTTCTCCGCAGTAAAATAGAAAAGCATCTTGTTGTTGCTAAAAGTGCATTCAACATCTATCAGGTCCATTTTAAGACCGTGGTCTTCTATCTTCTGCCTGCATATCTCAAAAGCTTCCTGCTCTTTCTGCTTGTTGCGTTCTATGGTTTTAAGGTCGCGCTCGTCGGCCTTTTTGATTATGGGCTTTATGGGATTTTTGAAATTGCTCTCATCTATCTCCCTGTCAGTCATTACTACCTCACCGCACTCTACACCGCGTGAAGTTTCAACAATGACCTTGTCACCGTTGTTTATTTCGGTATCGCCCGGATCGAAATAATATATCTTGCCAACGCTCTTAAAGCGTACACCGATTATCTTGAGCATCTGTTTTCCTTTCTGTTTCGGCTTTCAATTTGCCAAACATAAAAACTCATCATACATACTATATTATTATAACACATCTTTCTCCAAATGTAAAGACACCGCAATACAATTTCTGCCGCTTAACTCACACCGTTCCGCCGCATCCCCGACCTTATTTCCTTGGGCATACTGTACATGATCCACGCACGCGCTTTGTACAAACAAATGATTTTAAATTTAACTCGGACATATTTCTGCAAAAGTTGTACAAAAACGTACAACTTTTTGCAGTTTTTCGCTGTATATAGAAGGGGTATTCATCAGGCAGACCCACCTATCAAATTTCGGCAAGGAACATATATCTTCCGGAATGATCCCTTTTTTAGCATAAATATCCCGGCACCCCAAATGCCGTTTACATATATCGACTTCTGTACGCACGATGGCAGGCTGACGCTGACTATGACTACGGGGATATGAAGCGACGTGTTATACTGTACAGAGGACAAACAACAGTATCTTGACAATAGAATAATATATCCGTTCCAAACTCTTTTCATATCAGGCAGACAGCGGCTTTACTTTTCCGCCGAAATCTGGTATAATTTAGTTACACCAATACCAAAGGAGGACTTTCCTTGTCCGATTTCGTTCATCTTCACCTGCACAGCGAATATTCCCTGCTTGACGGTGCCTGCCGCATCGACAGGCTGGCAGCCCGTCTTAAAGAAGTGGGGCAGACCGCCTGTGCAGTTACCGACCACGGCAATATGTTCGCGGCGATAGAATTCTATAACACCATGCGTGCCGCAGGCATAAAGCCTATACTCGGCTGTGAGGTGTATGTTGCCCGCGGCAGCCGCGAAGACAAGGATCACCGCGAGGGCAAACCATATCATCTGATACTCCTCTGTGAAAACGAAACAGGCTACCGCAATCTTATAAAAATGGTGTCCCTGGGGTATACCGAGGGATTTTACAGCCGTCCGCGTATAGACCTTGAACTGCTCAGAAAATACCACGACGGTCTGATATGCCTTTCAGGCTGTGTAGCAGGCGAGCTTTCGGTGAAGATAGCAAACGGCAATTACAAAGGCGCTGAGGAAACAGCTTTGCTTTACCGCGATATATTCGGTGCGGATAATTACTTCATCGAGCTACAGAAGCACCGCGACCCTGTTGAACAAAGGGTGATGCCATCGCTTATAAGACTTTCGCAGGATACAGGCATACCTCTCTGTCTTACCAATGACTGCCATTATCTCCGCCGCGAGGATTCTCAGGCACAGCAGGTACTCATGTGCATATCCACAGCCACCACCACCGATGACCCTGCCATATCCTTTGCAAGTGATGAGTTCTATGTAAAGTCTGCCGAGGAAATGGCTGAGTTATATCCTGCCATTCCCGAAGCTATGCTGAATACTGTCCGCATCGCAGACAGGTGTGATGTGGAGATAAAATTCGGCAGCACAGTACTCCCCTATTTCGGTATAGATGGTGTCAGCGACAATGCGGCTTACCTCCGCAATATGTGCCGTGAGGGACTTTACAGGCGATACGATGAACCCTCGGAAGAAGCTCTTGAACGTATGGAATACGAGCTTTCGGTAATAAACGGCATGGGCTATACCGACTACTACCTGATAGTCTGGGATTTCATAAACTATGCCAAAAGCCACGATATCCCCGTGGGACCCGGACGAGGTTCGGGCGCGGGCAGCCTTTGCGCTTACTGCATCGGCATCACCGATATAGACCCGCTGAGATACGACCTGCTGTTTGAACGTTTTCTAAATCCCGAGAGAGTTACCATGCCCGATTTTGATATCGACTTCTGCGTTGAGGGCAGACAGAGGGTAATAGATTACGTAGTGGAGAAATACGGCGCAGATCATGTGGCACAGATAGCGACCTTCGGTACTTTGGGCGCAAAACAAGCGCTCCGTGATGCTGCAAGGGCTATGGGCGAACCCTATGCCACAGGCGACAGGCTTGCAAAGGCTGCACCGCGTTCCATGCTGCTAAGCGATTCCGTTGAAAAAATACCCGAGCTCAGGGATATGTACAACAGCGATATGAAGCTGAGAAAAATAATCGACACCGCCATACTCATCGAGGGTATGCCCAGGAACGTTTCCACCCATGCGGCAGGTGTCGTTATAACAAAAGAGCCCGTTGACTTCTACGTGCCGCTGTATGCCCGTGACGGCGCTGTATCCACACAGTACACCATGACGGTGCTTGAACGGCTGGGACTTCTCAAAATAGACTTTCTGGGGCTCAGCAACCTTACGATAATCAAGCACTGCTGTGACGAGATAAAAAAGACACATCCCGATTTTGATATAGAGCATATCCCCCTTGATGACAAGGCGGTGTACGATATGCTGTCCCGAGGTGAAACAGAGGGCGTTTTCCAGTTTGAATCGGGTGGAATGACAGCTACTATAATGAAACTTCGTCCCTCGGGTATAGAGGACCTTATCGCGGTGCTTTCGCTTTACCGTCCCGGTCCTATGGATTCGATACCGAACTATATCCGCTGCCGCCATGACCCAAAACTAGTGCGCTACAAGCACCCCATGCTGAAACCCATACTTGAAGTCACCTACGGCTGTATAGTATATCAGGAACAGGTCATGCAGATATTCCGTTCACTGGCAGGATACTCCTTCGCACGTGCCGACCTGGTAAGACGTGCCATGTCCAAGAAAAAGGCAGATGTGCTTGAAAACGAGCGCAAAGCCTTCGTATGGGGCGATGAAGAAGTATGCGGCGCGGTAGCGAACGGTGTTCCCGAAAAGACAGCGAATGATATATTCGATGAAATGACAAGCTTTGCCAGCTATGCCTTCAACAAATCCCATGCGGCGGCTTACGCTACGGTGGCATACAGGACTGCTTATCTTAAATGCCACTTTTTCAAAGAGTACTTTTCGTCACTGATGACGGATGCCATAAACGAGAGTACAGAGAAGCTGTACGGGTATATCTCGGCGGCAAGAAAACGGGGCGTTGCTGTACTTCCGCCAGATATCAACAAAAGTATTGGCGGTTTCTCGGGCGAAGGCGATTCCATACGCTTCGGACTCCTTGGCATAAAGGGTCTCGGAAGCAATTCCATAGCCGCGATAATAAGGGAGAGAACACTCGGAGGAGATTTTCTCAACCTGCAGGATTTCTGCCGACGTATGCAGGGCAGGGATATACACACAAAGGCTGTCGAAGCACTTATAAAAGCAGGGGCTATGGATCCGCTGCCCCTGAACAGGCATGAAAAGCTTATAAACTGTGGTATAATCATGGGTGACCTCAGCCGCGCGGCAAGCGACAGGCTGGAGGGGCAGCTGGACTTTTTCGGCAGCGGCGGCGCCTCCGGTGACGGACTTGACAAGCCCATGATAGACGCTGAGGAGCTGACCTCGGAGGAACTGCTGCTTTATGAGCACGAGGCACTTGGTATGTACCTTTCGGCACATCCCATAGATACCTGCGAACCTTTTGCAAGGGCGGCAGGATTCACCTCGGTAAGGACTATACTTGAAGCAGGACTGAAAGGCGAAGGCAGGACAGCGGACATCCTTGTAATGGTTACCAGGAAACGTTCAATAGCCACAAAGAAGGGCGATATGATGTGCTTTGCCGCCTGTGAGGACAAAACAGGAGAAATGGAAGTCATCGTATTCCCGAAGGTATATATAGCGGCAGGTGAACTTGTAAAGGAGAATGCCGTACTGCACATACGCGGAAAGGTATCTGTCAAGGAGGACGAGCCCCCGAAAATACTGGCTGACCTTGTGGAAACGGGCGAAAGGTTCGTGATGCAGGCGCTGGGTATGGGGATCTGTCTGCGGATAGATTCAAGGGACAAAGCGCGGCTTGAAGCGGTATCGGCGGCGGCACACAAATATTCCGCCGAAAACGGCACTGCGCTGACGGTATACTTCTCAGACCTGAAGCGCCGCACCGCCATAAAGGGTGCCCACAGGATACGCATAAACGACAGGATAATGAATGAACTTTCCGGCATAGTCGGAGAGGGAAACACTGCGTTCGGATAAGGAGGGATGATATGGGACCTATTATATATAAGGTAGCAAGGATAGACGGCGATTACGCACACCTTACCAATACCGAAACAGGTGAGGACGTGCTTGTTGCCATGGCACTTCTGCCGGATGAGACCGATGAGGGCATAGTACTCAGGTGGGAAAACTTTGAGTACAGCGTTATCGGATAATCGTTATACAAAAACAAACGGAGGACAAGGCACTGTTAAAGCACAGCCTGTCCTCCGCTTATTACTTATTATGCAAAAGACACCTCAGCCGCAGCGGCATGAGGTGTCTGAGTATATTATGCTGTTTTATGTACAGAACTTTTCAACTTTGTGATGATCAGCTTCGGCAGTTCCTTGATGTATTTCCATACAAGTGCGGCCGGTATGACCATAAGGCAGGTCACGAGCCATATCAGGATGAAGTTTGTTCCTCCCGCAGCTTTTACTATTATAGAATTTGCAATAAATATAAACGGCATCGGATCGTAATGTATGACCATTATCTCCATAGAGTCCCTGCCGATCTCCCTGAGAGGCTTTATACCTTCGGGCAAAGCCGAACTCAGCAGGATGACCGCCGCGGAACCTGTAACACCAGTCAGCATGAAAAGCATCAGGCTGCCGAATTTGAGAGTATGCATATTCACAGAGGGCGGATACAAATAACAGCACACCACAAGGATACACCCGAGTATCAGACCGTATGCCAGATCCCTGCGTTTTTTCTTGGGATCAACATATCTGAAAAACAGATATCCGAAAGTGATAAAAAACACAGCAGGTATCATACGCACAAATGAAACTGTAAGAAATCTTATGACCCTTTCTGCCATCAAGCCCTCTTTTTTGAGTATCGAGTATATCTTTACTGCAAAAAGCGTGGCATAAAGCGTTCCCGCAAATATCACACGGGCATCCAGCCTGAGTTTATATCTCAGGAAATGGAACACAAGTCTTGCAAAGAAAAGTGTGGCAAGAAACCACAGCGGTGCATTTCCCATTGTTGTCCAGGTGGCAGTTATCATGGCGCCGATGTGGTCATCGGCATTTCCGTAACGATAATAGGATACAAGTATGTATATCGCTGAATAGATAAAGTACGGTACCATAAGCCGCACGAAAAGTCTGCCTGCTTTAAGGGCAGGGACAGCATCCTTTTTGGATATACTGTCCTTATAGCCCAGTAAAAAGCCTGTAATAACAAAGAACAGGGGCATATGGAACGAGTAGATGATTCTTACTAAACTGTAAAATGTGTGATCGCTTTTAGGTATCACAAGTTTTACGTGACCCAGTACGACCAGTAATATACCGATCGCCTTTGCATAGTCCACATGATCAAGAGATTGCCGTTTTGCGGCTGATCTGCTCATATCCCCGGCATTCTTTTTTTCAGCCATAGCTTATTTTACTGCATCGAGGAGAGCCTGTGTCCTGTCTGTACGCTCCCATGCAACACCGAGATCCTCTCTGCCCATATGACCGTAAGCTGCAAGCTGCTTGTACTGAGGCTTGCGGAGATCGAGCATATCTATGATAGCTGAGGGACGAAGATCGAAGATATCGTTAACTGCAGCGCTGAGCTTTTCATCGGATACTTTTCCTGTGCCGAAAGTATCTACCAGTATGGAAACAGGAGTTGCAACACCGATAGCGTATGCCAGTTCAACTTCGCATCTGCTTGCAAGGCCTGCAGCTACTATATTCTTAGCTACGTATCTTGCGGCATAAGCTGCGGAACGGTCTACCTTCGTGGGATCCTTGCCGGAGAAGCATCCGCCGCCGTGACGGGAGTATCCGCCGTAGGTATCAACGATTATCTTTCTGCCTGTAAGACCGCTGTCACCCTGAGGTCCGCCGATAACGAATCTGCCTGTGGGGTTTACGAAGTAAGTGGTCTTGTCATCGAGAAGTCCTGCAGGGATAACGTGCTTGATGACCTTCTCGATTATATCAGCTCTTATCTGCTCCATAGATACCTTTGCATCATGCTGTGATGATACTACAACCGCGTCGATCCTTGCAGGCTTGCCGTCAACATACTCAACAGTTACCTGAGTTTTTCCGTCGGGACGGAGATAAGGCAGAGCGCCGTTCTTGCGTACCTCTGTAAGTCTAAGTGCCAGCTTGTGAGCGAGAGATATGGGCAGAGGCATGAGCTCGGGAGTTTCATCGCAGGCATAGCCGAACATGATACCCTGGTCACCTGCACCTGTATCGAAGGCATTCTCATCTCTGCCCTCAAGAGCGTTATCAACGCCCATAGCGATATCGGGGGACTGCTTGTCGATAGTAGTCATAACAGCACAGGTATGGCCGTCAAAGCCGTACTTTGCTCTGTCATAACCGATACCTACTACGGTATCTCTTACTATCTGTGGGATGTCCACCTGTGCCTTTGTGGTGATCTCACCCATGCACATGATCATACCTGTAGTGGTGACAGTTTCGCAAGCTACTCTGGAATAAGGATCCTGTTCCAGCATAGCATCGAGTATAGCGTCTGAGATCTGATCGCAGATCTTATCGGGGTGACCCTCAGTCACCGATTCGGATGTAAATAAAAATCTTGACATATTCTTTCCTCCTTGTCAATAAAGAAACGCTGTCGGTACGTCCGACATACAACTGCTGCTTACCGTTAAATCAACAGCCAATAAAAAGCCTCCCATTCCGAAGAATGAGAGGTGAAATTTTTCATGAAATTCCTCATCTTCCGGAAATAACCGCAGGATTTGGCACCTTGACAAGATACGAACGGTAACTACCGCACGCACTATAACAGGTTGCCGGGCTTCACAGGACCTGATTCCTCCACCACTCTTGATAAGGCTATTTAATTTAACGTTCACTATTATACAACATTATTCTTCACTTGTCAACAGATTTAACATTTTTTTTACAAGGTGAAGCACACTAACTTTATCAGAAGTCATCCTATTTGGTGTGAAAGACGATTATAGGCGCTTATTTTTAATTATTTTTAAGCAAATGATAGAATGTTTGAAAAACCGCTTGACAAATCATCTGCAAAGTGATATAATAATTTTCGTTGACTAAGCAAGGTCAATGACCCAGATGCGGGTGTAGTTCAATGGTAGAACTCCAGCCTTCCAAGCTGGCCACGTGGGTTCGATTCCCATCACCCGCTTTTACTGTTGAATACAGTATATGCGTCATTAGCTCAGCTGGATAGAGCAACCGCCTTCTAAGCGGTAGGTCACTGGTTCGAATCCAGTATGGCGTGTTACGGTGGGTATAGCGTAGTTGGTTAACGCGTCAGATTGTGGTCCTGAAGATCGAGAGTTCGAATCTCTCTACCCACCCTTACAGCTTCTCGGAAATATTCGGGGAGCTGTATTTTTTATGTGTATGATTTTTGGTATATATGACGATACAAAAATTAATTATTGTCATCATGTATATGAGACGGATTATATTATATATAGTATATGACTGCGGCAGCCGATAAGGGGTGCCGCAGTTTTCAATTTAGCATACAGGGTCATAGCGTCGGAAGAAACGATATCCCTCACAGCAAGACAAAGATATGTACATACCGGATACCTGCGATGTATGCACGTGGTACGTACATCAAGTACAAGTTCATCAGGGTTGTATGTAACTTGTGACCCCGACTTATAAATTTCGTAACATTATCCATACGAAAAATGTATAAACTGCGCAATAAATGGTGAGGTAATGCCAAATTATAGAATTGACACAAAGTTGTATATGTGATATAATGTGTGCAACGATGAAGATCGCAGTTTATATGCGCCCGGCTGTCGGCGGAAACGTCGGGGCACACACAGCAGCGGCGCACCAAAACGGAGGTAATTATCAATGAGCAACAAGCTTGCAAACACACCTGAAGTAAAGATAGGTCTGGTAGCAGTATCAAGAGACTGCTTCCCCATGAGCCTGTCCGAAAACAGAAGAAACGCCGTTGCTAAGGCTTATACCGACAAGTACGGCGCAGAGGGACTTTTTGTATGTCCTACCGTTATCGAGAATGAAGTACACATGAGAAAAGCACTGAGCGAAGTTAACGCTGCAGGCTGCAACGCTATCGTTGTATATCTCGGAAACTTCGGCCCCGAGACCCCTGAGACACTGCTTGCTAAGTACTTTGACGGTCCTGCAATGTTCGTTGCAGCTGCCGAGGACGATTGCGGCGATGCTCTTATCGACAACAGAGGCGACGCTTACTGCGGTATGCTCAACGCCAGCTACAACCTGAAGCTCAGAGGTGTAACTGCTTACATCCCCGAGTATCCTGTTGGCACAGCTCCCGAAGTAGCAGACATGATCAACGAGTTCGTACCGATAGCTAAGACTATCGTTGGTCTGAAGAACCTGAAGATCATATCCTTCGGCCCCCGTCCTCAGGACTTCCTTGCCTGCAACGCACCTATCGCAAGACTTTACGATCTGGGCGTTGAGATCGAGGAGAACTCCGAGCTGGATCTGTTCGCAGCTTACAACGAGCACAAGGACGATCCCCGTATCCCCGGCGTTATCGCTGACATGGAGAAGGAGCTCGGCGACGGCAACAAGATGGCAGGCATCCTGCCCAGACTTGCTCAGTATGAGCTGACTCTGCTGGATTGGGCTGAGGAGCACAAGGGTGAAAGACAGTTCGTGGCATTTGCCAACAAGTGCTGGCCTTCATTCCAGACTCAGTTCGGTTTCGTTCCCTGCTATGTAAACGGCAGACTGGGCGCACGCGGCATACCTGTATCCTGCGAAGTTGACATCTACGGCGTTCTTTCCGAATACATCGGTCAGTGCGTATCCGACGATGTTGTTACTCTGCTGGATATCAACAATACCGTTCCCGGCAACATCTACAGAGAGGACATCGAAGGCAAGTTCGATTACACTCAGAGAGATACATTCATGGGCTTCCACTGCGGCAACGGCAGCTGCTGCATACTGAACAACCCTGTTATGAAGTATCAGCTCATCATGCACAGAGGTCTTGAGCCTGATGTTGAGCCTGATATCACAAGAGGTACTCTTGAAGGCGACATCAAGCCCGGCGAGATCACATTCTTCAGACTTCAGTCTACTGCTGACGCTACTCTGCGTTCTTATGCAGCTGAGGGTGAGATCCTGCCTGTAGCTACTCGTTCCTTCGGTACTATCGGTATCTTCGGCATCAAGGAGATGGCTAGATTCTACAGATACGTACTGATAGAGAAGGGCTATCCTCACCACGGTGCAGTTGTATTCGGCCACCACGGCAAGACACTGTTCAACGTTCTGAAGTTCCTGGGCGTTGAGGACAGAGAGTACAACAGACCTGCGTGCACAAGATACTTCGGCGAGAACCCTTATAAATAAATCACAGTATATTTTATAACAAAAAGGCTGCGCACTGCTGCAGCCTTTTTGGCGTGGTATATATTATAAAAGGTACAGGCATTGTATATTCACGCACGCCATGAAACGGCTCCGCACGCGGTACGTCCATAAAAAATTTACAAACGCCCCTTGACAAGCAGAGCGGAGAGTGGTATAATAGAACGGTAAACAAAGCAGAACATTCCGTTCTCACCTTTAACGCCATGAGCAGTGAAGAGGTCGCAGTGAATAAATATACGGTGTTGAACCTTTATATTGATGTCATTACGGGTACGGAACAGTTCTGTGCCCGTTTAATTTTTATTTTGGAGGTGCTTGACTATTAGCAGCAAAGAACATCAGCTCAACGAAGAGATCAGAGACAAGGAGCTCAGAGTCATCGACGTTGACGGAGCACAGCTCGGTATACTCAGTGCAGAGGAAGCATTGAAGATCGCATTTGAAAAAGACCTGGATCTGGTTAAGATCGCGCCGCAGGCTACACCGCCTGTCTGCAAGATAATGGATTACGGCAAGTTCCTGTTTGAGCAGCAGAAGCGTGAGAAGGAGCAGAGAAAGAATCAGAAGGTCATCGAGATAAAGGAAATAAGAATGTCCTCGACTATCGACACCCACGATTTTGAGACCAAGGTAAATCAGGCGATAAAGTTCCTCAAGGGCGGAGATAAGCTGAAGGTATCCGTAAGATTCCGTAAGCGTACCGTTGCACACCCTCAGTTCGGTGAAGAACTGCTGGTGAAGTTCAAGGAAGCTGTATCCGAGGTGGGAGTTGTTGATAAGCCTTCCAAGATGGAGGGGCGCAGCCTGGTAATGTTCGTTGCGCCTAAAGCAGGCAAGTAATAAGTTTTAAGGAGGATAAATCAAATGCCTAAGATCAAGACACATTCGGGCGCTAAGAAGCGTTTCAGAGTAACAGGTACCGGCAAGGTAAAGTTCCAGCACGTTAATAAGAGACACAGACTCAATCAGAAGGATCACAAGAGAAAGAGAATTCTGAGAAACGCAGCATACGCTGATGATACCAACATAGCAAACGTAAAGGCTCTTATCCCTTACAAGAAGTAAGACGAGTTGTAGGGAAGTAAAATTTGTAATAATTCTAGGAGGTAATAACTATGGCTCGTGTTAAGGGAGCAATGATGACTCGTAAGAGAAGAAATAAGACACTGAAGCTTGCAAAGGGCTATTTCGGCGCTAAGAGCAAGCATTTCAAGATGGCTAAGCAGGCTGTGATGAAGAGCGGTCAGTATGCTTACATCGGCAGAAAGCAGAAGAAGAGAGATTTCAGAAGACTCTGGATCACAAGAATCTCTGCTGCTTGCAAGATGAACGGCATCAACTACTCCACATTCATGAACGGCGTGAACAAGGCAGGCATCAACCTGAACAGAAAGATGCTTTCCGAGATCGCTATCAGCGACCCCGCAGGTTTCACAGCAATCGTAGAGCAGGCTAAGGCAGCTCTTTAATAACGGTAAAACACGCAGGTCGGTAAATCGGCTATGCGTGTTTTGTTCTATAATGAGGACAGACAAGCGTTGTAACTGATTTGTAATATTTGTATAATTTATTACATCTGTGTTTATTTTGTTTGTTTATTATCACCAAGGAGGGCATATCGGCATGGTCATCACATCGAAGGACAACCCGAAGATAAAGCAGCTGTCGAAGCTGTATTCAAACCGCAGATACCGCCGTGAAACAGGGCTTTTCGTAATTGAGGGCATAAGGGGCTGTGTAGATGCGCTGGTCGATGATACTCTTAACGGCGGAATGATGGAGATAGAGGGTATATACTATCTCGAGGAGATATTTGAGGATATCTGTGATGAGTACAAGCCCATGCTCATGTCACTGGATGAGCGCAAAAGGTTCATCATCACGAAAGACATAGCAGACAAGATAAGCGATACGGACAGCTGTCAGGGTATATTCGTGGTAGCGAAGATGCTCGATAAGCCTTTTACGGAGGATAAACTCAAAAAGGGCGGCAAATACCTGGTACTGGACGAGCTTCAGGACCCCGGCAATCTGGGTACGATGATACGTACCTCGGATGCGGTGGGACTTGACGGCATAGTGCTGACGGGCAACTGCGTTGACCTCTACAACCCGAAGACGGTACGCTCTGCGGTGGGAAGTATGCCAAGGGTCGATATCTTCGTTGAAAAGGACTTTGAGAGGGTCATAGAGGCTTTCAGACTGAAAGACATACCCACAGCGGCAGCTGTCATAAACGGCGGCACTGAGATAAGGCAGTATGACTTCTCAAAGGGCTGCGCTGTTGTCATAGGCAACGAAGGCAGAGGGCTGATGCATGACCATGCAGAGATGTGCAGCCATAAGGTCACGATAGCTATGCACGGACATATCGACTCGCTGAATGCGGCTACGGCAGCTACTATCTTCCTGTGGGAGATGACCAGACAGGAGGGCTGATATGGACAGATACATCAGCCTGATGTGGCTGGAAATGGTCTTGGGCACAGGCGGAAGACGTCTTTGGCAGATAATGGAAAAGACCGATGATCCTGCTAAGATGTGCGAACGGATACTTTCGGGGGACACAGAACTGCTGACCTCGGGCGAAAAGGAAAAGGCGGAGCGGATAAGCACTGATGAAGCCGAAAGGATCATATCCCTTGCAAGAGAACAGGGACAGAGGGTGGCAGCCATAGGTGACGAGGACTATCCGAAAAGGTGGTACGGAATTGATGACGCGCCTGCGCTGGTATTCTGCCGCGGTGATATAAAAGCGCTGAACGAGAGTACGGTGATACATACTGCAGGTACGAGAGAGCCTTCAAAATACACCCTGTCGCTGATAGATGTGCTTTGTGCCGATCTTGCACTGAGGGGATTCGCGATATCCTGCGGACTGGCTGAGGGTTCGGACACACGGACGGCTGAGGCTGTACTCGGCAGAGGCGGCAAAGTAATAGCGGTATACCCCACATCACTTGAAAACGAGTACCCGAAGAATGCAGGTGACATCAAGGAAAGAGTGGCACAGAGCGGTCTGCTGATAAGCGAATATCCTCCCGGATACAAGGGGCGCATGAACTTTCAGCGGCGCAACAGGCTGGCTGTGGCACTGGCTTCTGCTGTAGTGATAACGGAAGCCGCCGAGGACAGCAAAGGACTTGATAATGCTGAACGCGCCTTGGATACAGGTCTGCCTGTGCTTGTAGTACCTCCCCATCTGCTGTACAGCGGCAGATACTCGGGTCAGAGGGATCTGCTGAGGAAAGGCTGCATACCAATATTCGACGGCAGTGATGCTGTAAGGGTGCTGGCGGAAAGACATGAGATATCCCCTGAGGGGTATGGGCTGAAAGTCGGTACGGAGAATGCACAGACCATCAGTAAGCAGGAGAAAGCTCCCAAAAAGCCCGCACGCGAGCTTAACAGCACTGAAAGTACCATATACGATCTTCTCAAAGAAAACGGGGCTATGTCCCTTGATGAGATAACAGCAAGGAGCGGACTGTCCGTGATGGAGGTGCTGACCTGTATGACAGGTCTTGAACTGGCGGGGATAGCGGTATCGCTCCCCGGAAAAAGATACGAACTGGATTCATGATTCACAGCGCATGACAGGAACTATGAACGTCTGTGTGACGTTCCTCAAAAACTACTATTCGGTCGCGTACTGTGAAGCATAAATTATTCCCGATGTGTACGGGAAAGAAACGGAGTAGGAAAATTGTCAGATCTTGTAATTGTAGAGTCGCCACACAAGGCGAAGACGGTAAAAAGATACCTCAGCGGTGATTATGAGGTCGTTGCATCTATGGGACACCTCAGGGATCTGCCTAAATCCAAGCTGGGTGTCGATATAGAGAACGATTTTGAACCGCAGTATATAAACATCAAGGATAAGGAGAGCCTTATCAAGGAAATAAAGAAAAAGGCCAAGGCAAGCGATCATGTATACCTCGCAGGAGACCCTGACCGCGAGGGAGAGGCTATAAGCTGGCATCTTGCACAGCTGCTGGGGCTGGATATGAACGACAAGAACCGCGTGACTTTCAATGAGATAACCAAGAGCGGTATTGATGCGGGAATGAGCAATCCCCGTACCATAGACCTGAATCTCGTTAATGCGCAGCAGGCAAGACGTATACTTGACAGGATAGTGGGCTACAAGCTGTCCCCTTTCCTGTGGAGGAAGATACGCCGCGGACTAAGCGCAGGACGTGTACAGTCCGTTGCGGTGAAGATGATATGCGACAGGGAAAATGAGATACGTGCTTTCGTATCACAGGAGTACTGGTCGATAGATGCGTTGTTCCTTGCTGAGGGCAGCAAAAAAGCATTTGCATCGAAGGTGGATACAGTTGACGGTGCTAAGCCTGACCTGAAAAGCAAGACTGATGCTGATGCTGTGCTGAAAAGGCTTGAGGGCGCAGAGTTCATCGTTGACAAAGTGAAGAAGAGCGTGCGCAAGAAGAACCCTGCCGCACCTTTCACGACTTCCACATTACAGCAGGAAGCTTCAAGAAGACTGGGATTCCAGGGCAGACGTACCATGAAGGCGGCACAGGAGCTGTATGAAGGTCTTGATATCAAGGATATGGGTCCTACGGGTCTTATAACCTACATGAGAACAGACAGCCTGCGTATCTCCGACGAAGCAAGGGCAGCAGCCTATGATTTCATCAAGGAGAAGTACGGCGATGCATATATCCCCGAAAAGCCAAGGGTATACAAGACCAAGGGCAGTGCGCAGGATGCTCACGAGGCTATACGTCCCACAAACCCTGCCATTACCCCCGAGCTTGTAAAGGCAAGCGGTGTCACCAATGACCAGTACAAGCTTTACAAGCTTATCTGGGAGAGATTCATAGCTTCACAGATGGCTAACTGCACTATGGATACCATGTCTGTGGATATAGCGGCTAACGGCGTTATGTTCAAGGCTACGGGCTATTCGGTGAAGTTTGACGGCTTTACCGTACTTTATGAGGAGAGCAAGGACGAAGAGGAAGAGAAGAAGAACGTACTTCCTCCGCTGGCAAAGGGCGATAAGCTGACTCCCAAGGAGATACTGGGCAACCAGCACTTCACACAACCGCCCCCGAGGTATACCGAAGCTACCCTTGTAAAGGCATTCGAGGAAACAGGCATAGGCAGACCTTCGACCTACGTTACCACGGTGACTACTATCATCAACCGCAACTACGTTGAGCGTGACGGCAAACAGCTTAAGCCCACAAGTCTTGGTGAAGTTACCAATGAGCTGATGAGCGAGCATTTTGACAAGATAGTTGATGTGAAGTTCACGGCGAACATGGAAAAGAGCCTTGACGATATCGAAAGCGGAAAGATAGGCTGGGTAAAGACTTTGCAGAAGTTCTACAAGGAGTTCGACAGCGAGCTCGGTACGGCTGAAAAGGAGATGGAGGGCAAGCGCGTGAAAGTCCCCGATGAAGCCACAGATGAGATATGCGAAGTCTGCGGAAAGCCTATGGTGATAAAGATAGGCAGATTCGGCAAGTTCATGGCGTGCTCGGGATTTCCCGACTGCAAGAACACCAAGAGGATAGTGCAGGAAACAGGCGGCGACTGTCCCTTCTGCGGAAAGAGGGTACTGCTGAAGAAATCCAAGAAGGGCAAGAAGTACTACGGCTGTGAGAACAATCCCGAATGTTCATTCATGACATGGGATATACCCACTGAGGAGAAATGTCCCAGATGCGGCAGCACACTGTTCCAGAAGGGCGGAAAGAACGGCATACTCATCTGCCACAAGCAGGACTGCGGCTACCAGAGAAGCCTTTCGGGCGAGAGTGCGGGCAGTGAGGAATAAACAGTGGATATACGCAGGGCAAAAAGGGCAGATGAGGTGTACCTTAACGAATTGTATGCTCAGCTGGAAAAGGACGCAGTGTTCTATCAGCCGCAGCATTTCGTTATGAGTGAAAAGGGTGCACGGATATGTGATGAACTGTTTGACAGTGAAAGGCAGGCTGTATTCGCGGCGGAGGACAACGGCGAAGTTGTCGGATTTATCCATGTGAAGCTGCTTGCATCTAAGGATATACCCTGCCTCAGACCCGAGATCAATGTGTATATACAGGACATGGTAGTTTCTGAAAAATGCAGGAACAAAGGCATAGGCACACAGCTTATGGAAACTGCAAAAGAATACGGAAGAAAAAACGGTGCGTCATTCGTGCGCACGCAGGTATTCCCGATGAATGAAGACGGTCTGCGGTTTTACCGAAGGAACGGATTCGCAGAAACTATGATAACGATAGAATGTCCGTTGGACTGAAAAAAGGAAAACTATACATGAGTGATAAAGTAAAAGTAATAGGTGCAGGGCTTGCAGGATGCGAAGCTGCATGGCAGCTGGCGAGAGCGGGCATAGCTGTTGAGCTTTTTGAGATGAAGCCCAAAAAGTTCACACCTGCGCATAAATACAAGGGCTTCGCGGAACTGGTATGCTCCAATTCGCTGAAAGCCGACAGAGTTGAATCGGCGGCAGGTATGCTTAAAGAGGAGATGCGCAGACTCGGTTCAGTGACGATGGAATGTGCCGAGGAAGCAAGAGTTTCCGCAGGCGGTGCACTGGCGGTGGACAGAGAGAAGTTCTCAGATGCTGTTACCGAGCGCATACGGAACAATGAGCATATCACTGTCATCGAGGAGGAAGTGACGGAGATACCCGACGGGAATGTGATAATCGCTACGGGTCCCCTGACCTCTGACGGTCTGGCTGAGAGCATTGGAAAACTCTGCGGAGAGTATCTGTACTTTCACGATGCGGCTGCACCTATCGTGACATTTGAGAGCATAGATATGGAAAAGGCATTCTTTGCTTCACGCTACGGCAGGGGCGATGCGGATTACATAAACTGTCCCATGGACAGGGAGGAGTACGAGCGTTTCTACAACGAACTCATCAACGCCGAGAGCGCACCGCTGAAAGAGCATGACAAAGAGCATTTCGCAAAGGACGGCTTCAAGGTATACGAGGGCTGTATGCCCGTTGAGGTGCTGGCAAAGCGCGGTGAGGATACACTTCGCTTCGGACCGCTGAAACCTGTGGGACTTAGAGACCCGAGGACAGATAAGCGTCCCTGGGCGGTGGTACAGCTGAGGGCTGAGAACACTGCGGGGAGTATGTACAATCTGGTAGGATTCCAGACAAATCTTAAATTCGGTGAGCAGAAGAGAGTATTCTCACTTATCCCCGGTCTTGAAAATGCAGAGTTCATGCGCTACGGTGTCATGCACAGGAATACTTTCATAAATTCCCCTAAACTGCTGAATGAGCAGTTCAATATGAGGGAGAGACCTTCCCTTTACTTTGCAGGGCAGATGACAGGTGTAGAGGGCTATATCGAGAGTGCGGCAAGCGGAATATTCGCAGGGCTTAATATGGCAAGGCAGATACAGGGACTTTCCCCCGTGAGCCTGCCCGAGACAACCATGCTTGGGGCACTCAGCAAGTATATAAGCTCCCCCGATACCGAAAACTTCCAGCCTATGGGCTGTAATATGGGCATACTACCCGAATGGGGAGAGAGAATAAAGGACAAGAAGCTTAAATACAAACTGCTGGCGGAGAGAGGTCTTGCAGACCTTGACAGATGCATAGCGGAGTTGTGATGATATGGGTGGAGCTATTCTTTTTTTGGCTGCGGCTGCAGCCTTCCTGCTGATAAATCTGTCGAGTATATATATTATAGGGAAACTTATAAAAGGTCCCAAAAAGCTTATCAATGATGTTGCACAGGGCGAAGATAGCAAAACGGCAAAAACTGCCGGTTTGCTTTTTGGACTTCCGTTTTTAACAGCAGGAATGTATATGATGATACTTGCGCTGTTCAAAGTGGGTCACGGTGAAAAGCTTTACACCGAAATTCCCGAAGGCGGCGGAACGATAACATTACTGTTCATGGGGTGTGTATTTGTATTTGCCCCGATATTAAAATTCACCTATAACAAAGAGCATGAACCGAAGTATTTCGTGAAACAGGGGCTGTTCTGCTGGCTGACAGGTGTTATAATAACCTCTGCGATGGTGCTGTTCAATTACGGCATGATGAAGGAACCTGATAAATTCACAGGCTTTGATGAATACTCATGGCATGAGATGCTTACAAAGTGCATACCGTGTTCGCTGATAGGTTCGCTTATTTTACTGACAGTGCTGATGGCACTGCACATCTTTATACAATATAAGAGATTTTACAGCAAGTACTGACGGTATATGCTGTGATATGATCATTGAGAAAAACAGATCCCGATATGGAGAGAGAGCATGAAAATAAAAATACCGGCAGCTGTGCTGGCACTTATGATGCTTGCAGGCTGTGGAAATACGGCAGGAGAAACTGATGCCGCAAATATGGAAAAACCCGGTCTGACAATTGTGACCCCGGAAGAACAGGCAGAGCGCTGCGACAGCTATGATGACAGCATGACAGCTGCATTCCTGTCAAAGATAGACGCTCATGATTTTGCCATAAAACTCAGTTCCTCACAGAATGGCGGAGAAGAGGTCATAGAAGAGGTAGAGGTAAGCGGAAACATACTGCATGATATCTACAAGACCTCCGAAGGTATGGTCACGGCAGAACTTTACATTGTGGACGGCGGAATATGGTGCGTTACCAATGAAGGCAGTGAGAATGTGACCTATCAGGGCTTTGACAACAGCTATGATGACCATGTGAGGGAATGTGTGTTCCACTGTCCCGGCATAGGCAGCAAGGATAAGTATGCAGGTATGACCGATGATCACACCGAAAAGATACTGGGGCAGACCAATGATACGGAGTACCTTTTCACCTACGGTGAGGACGGCATACTCAAAAACTGCGATGGCAGCGGTACGCATATAGAGGTACTTGAATTCACAGACGGCATCGGCAGTTTACAGATACCCGAGAATGTTCGCGCGGCGATAGAGAACAAGGACTTGAACGGATAGGAGATATTTATGGATAAGAAGATATTCGTTATAATAGCGGCTGTATGCATGATGCTGGCTGGCTGCGGTGATAAAAAGGATACAGCATCGACAGATAACAGCGGAAAAGTTGCAGGCGGTGCAGTAACAAAGGTAACTACTCAGGACGAGGATACGGCTGTAACAGAGGCTGAGGAAGACAGCAAAGCTGAAGCTGACGATGCGGTCGAGCAGGGACCTCAGGGTGCTGACAGCTACGAGAACAGCTTTACAGCAGCATTGATAAAGCAGCTCGGTGAAAGAAATTTCTCTATGACATTCGCTGTTAACGACATAGACAACGGCGAGGGCATGGAGCTTAAATACGAGGAGACCTTTGAGGTAAAGGATTCAAACGGACACCAGACCATAAAGAATGCTGACGGTACGGTATCCGAGATATACACCGTTGACGGTGCCAGCTATCAGGCTGATGCGGAGAGCGGTAAGATGGAAACTGTCGGTATTGGAAACACCATGAGCGTGGAGCAGATATGCTCGATGGTACTTGGCTTCTCACCGATGGAGTCGGAGTATCTGGGTGCTGAGAGCTTCAGCGACGGAACAGTGCAGGAAAAGTTCATGGATGAAACGAACAATACTTTCGTATGCGTATATGCCGACAACAGTCTGACAGCCTGCGAGGGCGGCGGTCTTCTCAGGGATTACAAGGGATATACTGCAGGAAATGTAGCTGAGATAAAGCTGCCTGAGGGCAACTGACGGACACAATGAGAAAAGTTCTTATATATTTGACTGCGGCGATGATGAGCTTTGCGTTATCGGGCTGCGGAGCGGTAAAGGTCGCAGATAAATATGAGGACAGCCTGACGAAAGCTTATATCGAAAAACTGGATGGCGAAAAGCTCACAGTCAATTTAACTGTTACCATTGATTATGACAAAGAGAAAATAGGCGACGACAGTTATTCGCAGTTACTTGAAGTTAACGGTGAAAACAGGCATCTTTTTGAAAGCTTGGAAAGCGGCGATATTGAATTCTATCAGACTGACGGTAAGACATGGAGAGTCGATGCAAAAAAGAAGGAGATACATCCTCTTGACGGAAACGGCTATTTCGGAGCGGACAATGCAGACACTGTTCTGGGAGATCTGCCCGAAAGCGATGATTTTGTTTCGGTAGAAAAAGATACAGATGGGAACATTCGGGAAACATTTGATATTGACGGGACCGTGAAAGTTTTTACTTATGATGGAAAAACGGGCGAACTTATAGATATGGAATATAAAACAGATTCTATACCCGGTGACAATTCAGCCGTGATAAAGTTAACAGTGAACAGCTTTAAAGAGGACTGCGGCGAGATAAAACTACCCGAGGGGTATACAATGATAGATTGATATGGCTCAGCTGTATCACAGACAGGGAGGTATAACAATGAACATAGTAATGGACGCATTCGGCGGTGACAACGCACCGCTGGAAGTCATCAAGGGCGCTGTTGACGCTCAGAGAGACTTTGGAGTGGATATAACACTGGTGGGCGATGAGAAGAAGATAAAGGACTGCGCTGCCAAAAACAGTATAGATATTTCGGCATTGAAGATACGCCATGCCGATACCGTTATAGAGATATGTGAAGAGCCTACCGAGGTCATCAAGGGCAAAAAGGATTGCTCAATGGCTGTGGGTATGCAGATGCTGGCTGACGGCGAAGGCGATGCTTTCGTATCAGCAGGCTCGACAGGTGCGCTGGTGGTCGGTGCTACATTCATCGTCAAGAGGCTAAAGGGCATCAAGCGCCCCGCACTGGCAACTATACTGCCTACTGCAGGCAAGCCTACAATGCTCCTGGACAGCGGTGCAAATGCAGACTGCCGCCCCGAGATGCTGGTACAGTTCGGCATAATGGGCACAGCTTATATGAACAAGATACTGGGCGTTGATAAGCCGAGGGTAGCACTGGCAAATATAGGCGCTGAGGAATCAAAGGGCAGAGAGCTGGAGCTGGAGACTTATAAGCAGCTGAAAACAGCTCCCGTGAACTTCGTGGGCAATATCGAAGCAAGACAGCTCCCTTTGGGCGACTGCGATGTATGTGTGGCTGACGGTTTCTGCGGAAACCTCATGCTGAAACTCTACGAGGGCATGGGCAAGTTCTTCTCGGGCGAGCTGAAAAATATATTCAAGAGCAGTGCAAAGAGCAAGCTGGCTGCTGTTATGGTAATGAAAGATATCAACAATTTCAAGAAGAAAATCGATTACTCCGAGTACGGCGGAGCTCCCCTGCTTGGTACAGCAAAGCCCGTTATAAAAGCTCACGGCAGTTCGGACGCCAAGGCATTCTACAACGCTGTAAGACAGGCGAAACAGTTCACCGAGACAGGTGTTATCGATATGATAACCGATGCTCTCGCACAGATGAAGAAGGTGCAGGGATAATGGACGAGCAGAAGTGTCTGGAAGCCTTTCAGAAGAAGATAGGCTACCATTTCAAAAACGAAAAACTGCTGTATGAAGCGCTGTCACATTCAAGCTTTGCCAACGAGAACAAAAAACAGCGCCACAGCAACGAGCGTCTTGAATTTCTGGGAGATTCGGTGCTTTCGATAGTAGTATCAGACCACATCTTCGAGCATTTCAAGCATCTGCCCGAGGGTGAGCTGACAAAACTGAGAGCATCACTGGTATGTGAGAAAGCACTGTTTGAGTTTTCACACAAGATAGAGCTTGGCAAGTATATATTCCTCGGCAAGGGCGAGGAACTCACAGGGGGCAGAGAGCGTGCATCCATAGTATCCGATGCTATGGAAGCTGTTATCGCGGCGATATACCTCGACGGCGGACTTGAAGCGGCAAGAAAGCATATAATGAACTTTCTGCCAAAGGATCTGAATCCTGCGCACACAGATACGTTCCACGACTACAAGACAGTATTGCAGGAGATAATCCAGCGCAATCCCGAGGAAAAAGTAGAGTACTTTTTAAAGGGCGAGGACGGTCCCGACCATGACAAGAGATTCACGGTACAGGTGAAGCTGAACAACAACGTGATAGGCGAGGGCATAGGCAGGTCGAAGAAGAATGCCGAGCAGAATGCGGCTAAAGAAGCGTTGGCACTCATGGGAGTAAAGGTCTAATTCATAATTATTGATAGGGCAACAACGTAGCTGTACTGAGGATAAGAATGCCAAAGAGGCAAAGCGCGCGGTCAAGCCTCGCGCTAGCAGGCTTGCGGAGAGCACGAGAGGCAGAGCCTCTCGGTCAAGGCACTAAAGCGATGTGACCACAAACAAAGCAATAGCAGACTATCTTTACGCTCCAAAAGCGCGGGCAATCCCAAAATTCCGAGCGTGAGCAAATCTCTGCCATACGCACAAACCAAGTGCGGAAATATTGCCCGCGCCCGTCATCGGACAGCGAAGCGAATACGATGACTCGACCCGTAAGGGGCGACAAGACCACCGCAGTACGTGAAAATCAGGAATACCAACAGAAAAGAGGCGCACAAATGCATAGCAACATATCAATATTCGTCCCCCATGTGGGCTGTCCGCATAAGTGCGCATTCTGTGACCAGCGAACTATCACAGGCGAGCAGAAACTCCCCCATAAGGAGGACGTTGAGCGTGCCTGTCTGCAGGCACTGGGTCAGGTGGACGATATCAGCGATACCGAGATAGCATTCTTCGGCGGCAGCTTTACCGCTATACCCAGAGAGTATATGCTGGAACTGCTGAGCGCGGCATATAAGTTCGTGGGCGAAGGAAAGTTCAAAGGCATAAGGCTTTCGACGCGCCCCGACTATATCAACAGAGAAGTGCTGGATATCCTGAAAAAATACGGCGTTACTTCTATCGAACTGGGCGCACAGTCAATGTCCGATGAAGTGCTTGACGCCAACGAGAGAGGTCATACCGCCGAGGACGTAAGACAAGCAAGCAGGCTTATCCGTGAGTACGGATTTGAACTTGGTCTGCAAATGATGGTGGGGCTTTACAAAAGCGGTCATCGACAGGAGGACGAGACCTTTAACGAGATAATGGCTATCCACCCCGATACCGTCAGGATATATCCCGTGGTTATACTGAAAAATACAAGGCTCGCGGAACTTCTTGCAAGCGGTGAGTATAAGCCTATGTCTTTCGATGAAGTGCTTTCGCTATCAACAAGGGCGCTGGGGGCTTTCACGGAATCCGGTATAAAAGTCATAAAGTGCGGTCTTCACGCAAGCGAGTTCGTTGAAAAGGACATGGTTGGAGGTTTCTACCACCCTGCATTCAGGGAACTTTGCGAAAACAGGATATATCTCATGAAAATGGAGAGCGCTCTGCATGATGCAAACAGTCAAGGCACTACTCCAAATGATATGCGTGTGACTTTCGCCGTGGGCAAGGGCTGCATAAGTAAGGCGGTCGGTCAGAAAAAGGCGAATATACAGGGCTTTGAAAAGCTCGGTATAAAGGTGAAGATAACCGAGGATAAGGAGCTTGGGCTTTATGAGGTAAGGCTCATTGACGATGTGACGGCGGCGCATAAGTTCAGTATATACAACAAGAAACAGCTGGGCAAAAGCAAAAAATGCGGGTGCTTTTACTGCTGTGAGATATTCACACCCGATGAGATAACCAACTATCTGAACGAGAGCGAAGGGACGGCGCTATGTCCGCACTGCGGCATCGACAGCGTCATAGGCGATGCGAGCGGATATCCTATAACAAAGGAGTTTATGCAAAGTATGCACGAACGATGGTTCTGAATGCCGGAAGGGTGATACCATGATCATGAATGACAGAGAATATGCAGAGTTCAGGAAAGCACTGAAAAAGACAGAAGAACAGCTTTCAAAGCTCGAAGGTGTCGAGGTGCTTGGCTTTGATGAACTCAACAGATACGATGCACGTGTGCTGAAAACGGCAGGGTTCTATGACGAAGATAAAGAGCCCGATATGACGATAACTTACGATAGCGAGGAAACGCTGGTATCGAAGATCATTGATATCTTAAAGCTCGATGCGGGGCAGGTATGGTATCTGTGGCTTGAAAACCATATCGCAGGCATAAAGATACTTGATGCAAAATATGCCGTGAGGAGTATGCTGAAAACAGATATCAACCAAAGTGTGACCCTCTTGACGGAAGATAAAAAGACACTCTACGGTCTGAGTATAGATCCCTGGAATGATGATAAATATCTTGTATTTGTATACGATATAAGATAGATCAACCAGGTAAAGAAAATTAGGAAAGGCGGTGAAAAATAATGTATCTGCGTTGTCTGGAATTGCAGGGCTTCAAATCTTTCCCCGATAAGACAGTGCTGACCTTCGGCAAGGGCATAACTGCCGTGGTAGGTCCCAACGGTTCGGGAAAGAGCAATATCTCCGATGCCATGCGCTGGGTAATGGGCGAGCAATCCTCAAAGGCGCTCCGCGGCGAGAAAATGGCAGGCGTTATTTTCCACGGCTGTGCCACAAGGAAGGAGTCGCCTTTTGCACAGGTGACACTTACCATAGATAATGAGGACGGGGCGTTGGGTATCGACAGCGAGATAGTGTCGGTATCGAGAAAGCTCTATAAAAACGGCGACAGCGAATATCTTATAAACGGCAGTCCTGTTCGTCTTAAAGACGTAAACGAACTGTTCATGGATACGGGTCTCGGAAAGGACGGCTATTCCATAGTCGGTCAGGGACGTATCGCGGATATCGTAAACGGCAAGGGCAGTGACAGGAGAGAGATCTTCGAGGAAGCTGCAGGCGTTGCGAAATTCCGATATAAAAAGCAGGAGGCTGAGCGCAAGCTTATCGACGCGGAGGACAATATCGCCCGTCTGAACGATATCATAGCGGAACTTGAAGCGCGTATCGGACCTCTTGAAAAGCAGTGCGAAAAGGCTAAGAAGTTCAAGGTGCTGGACGATGAAAAGACGGCACTTGAAGTATCTGTATGGGTGACAAAGCTGGAACAGTACCGCGCAAAGCTGGCTGAGAACGAGGAGCGCATAAAACTGCTGACAGAGCAGTACGAAGCACTCAGCAGCGAGCTTTCGGAAGCTGAGGCACAGATCGAGAAAGACCTGCGCAGCAGCGCGGAATGTGCGGCAGAGGCAGATGATATATCCGAGAAGATACACGAGGCTGAGCTTTCCGCAAGGGGGGGCGAAGCTGAGATAGCGGTCTGCGAAAACGACATAGCTCATATTGAGGAAAATATTTCAAAGCTGAAGGAGCAGATAGAGAACTCCCGGGCGGATAAATACTTTCTTGAATCGGAGCTGAAGCAGCGCAGGGAAGAACTGGAAACCCTTGGCAAAAAGCAGGCTGAGGCTGCAGAAGCAGTAGCTGAAAAGGAACAGGAATTCGACAGGCTGATAAACGAAGCCGATGAATCCGACAAGGCGGTAAGCGAGGTAAACTCAGCTATAAGCGCGGCATATCTTGAAAAATCAAGGCTGAGCTTTGCGGCGGAGAGCCTAAAAAATACCATACAGGAAACTGCTGAAAGGCTGGCAGAGCTGACAGAGGACAGCGGTGAGATAAAACGCAACAAGGAGCTGGCTGACAAGGAGCTTGACAAGCTGAAAAAACAGCACAGCGAAAAGCAGGATGCAAAGTCTGAAAAGGAAAACGTTCTGGGCGGCATGGCTAAACTGCTTGAAAAGCGCCGTGAAAAACTGGAAAGCGCAGTAAGCACTTTCTCACAGGCAGACAGCAGGCTGACAGAAATAAACTCAAGACTCAATATACTCAAAGACCTGGAGCGCTCCATGGAGGGCTTCGGGTATGCGGTAAAACATATAATGAATGCCGTAAGGCAGGGGCGCATAAGCGGTGTATGCGGAACAGTGGCACAGCTTGTGGGCGTTAAGAGCGAATACTCTGTTGCAGTTGAAACTGCACTGGGTGGTGCTTTGCAGAATATCGTGGTTGAGAACGAGGATTCGGCAAAGCGCGGCATACGTCTTTTGAAAGAGAGCAAGGCGGGCAGAGCGACTTTCCTGCCTATAACCTCGGTAAAGGGTACACGCCTTGAGAATGACAGGCTGGAAAACGAGGACGGCTTTGTAGCACTGGGCTGTGATATCGTCACATACGATAAAAAGTATGAGGGCATAGTGCGCAGTCTGCTGGGCAGGATATGCATAGCAGAGGATATAGATTCGGCTTCACGTATAGCCAGAACATACGGCTACAAGTTCAGGATAGTAACGCTGGACGGTCAGGTGGTAAACGCCGGCGGTTCGTATACGGGCGGAAGCGTATCAAAAAGTACGGGCATACTCACCCGTAAAAACGAGATAAACGATCTTGAAGCAAAGCGCGGCAGACTTGAAGATGAACGCTCACAAGCTACCGATGAAAAGGAAAAGCTCACAAACGAAGTGAACAAAATGGCGGCGGATATCGAGGGCGTAAAGGAAAAACTGACAGCACTGAACGGTGACTGCATACGCCTTGAAGCTGAGATCAAGCGTGTGAGCGGTCTTGCCGAGGGATATGAAAAGCAGATAGCCGACAGCGTCGAGGAAGAAAAGAAACTCCGCGAAAAAGGCGAACAGGCTGACAGGGACCTTGACAAGACCCTGAAAGACACCGCCGAGGTGGATAGGAAGATACTCGATAAGGAAGCTGAACTTGCAGGTTCGCAGGAGGAGCAGGAAAAGCTGAAAGCACGCAGGAACGAGATAAGCGGCGAGCTTTCCGAGCTGCGTATAAAGGGTGCGGAGCTTGCAAAGGATACAGAAGCCTGCAAGGAGTCGATATCAAACCTGGAAAAGACCATAACCGACCGCGACAGTGACGGCGGCAGGCTGACCCTTGACATAGAAAACGAAAAGGAAAAGATAAAGGGCAAAAGGAACGATATCGAGTTTATAAGGCAGAGGATAAAGGACAGCGAAGCTCTTGCAGTAAAGCTGAAGGACGATATGGAAGAAGCCCGCAGAAAACAGCGTGAGCATTCCGACAGTGCTGAAAAGCTGAGAGCATCGCAGAAAAACAAGCTTGACGAAAAGGAAACTCTTGCGGCACAGCTAAGCCGCGGCGAGGAACGGAGAAATGCCATCACGGCAGATTTCGACAAGCTGGTGAACAAGCTGTGGGATGAGTATGAGCTCACCCGAAGCACAGCCGCAGAAAAGGCTCAGCCCGTGGAGGATATGACGGAAGCTGAGAAACATCTGACAGAGCTTAAAAACAAGATACGCGCATTGGGCAGCGTCAACCTCGGGGCTATCGAGGAATATGCAGAGGTAAGGGAAAGATATGATTTCCTCTCGGCACAGCTGAACGATGTGAACGTTTCAAAGGAAGAACTCTGCAAGATGATAGAAGAACTTACCGAGAAGATGAAATCGGTATTCATGCAGAGCTTTGATACCATAAACAAGAACTTCGGCAGCATATTCAAGGAACTTTTCGGCGGCGGAAACGGCGAGCTGATACTCACTGACCCCGAAAACGTACTTGAATGCGGTATAGAGATAAGCGTACAGCCTCCGGGCAAGGTAATAACCAGTCTTATGTCACTTTCGGGCGGTGAGCAGTCACTGGCGGCTGTGGCGATATACTTCGCGATACTCAGGTACTCCCCTGCCCCGTTCTGTCTGCTGGACGAGATAGAGGCGGCGCTTGACGATGTCAACGTTACGAGATACGCCCAGTATCTCCACAGGCTGACGGACAAGACACAGTTCATAACCATTACCCACAGACGCGGCACAATGGAAGAGGCAGATGTGCTCTACGGTGTTACCATGCAGGAAAAAGGCATATCCAAGCTGCTGAAAATGAATGCAGGACAGACGACAATGCCGGGCAGCGGAGATGTAGAGTAGGCGGTAAGTATGGGAAGAACAGAGAACGCGGAGTTCACTGTGCTGTGCCTTATCGAGGACGGCAGCAGGATACTTCTGCAGGACAGAGTTAAGCCCGACTGGAAAGGCTACACCCTCCCGGGAGGACACGTTGAAAATGGCGAAGCTTTTGTTGATGCGGTTATACGCGAGATGAAAGAGGAAACAGGGCTCGATATATATGAGCCGAAACTAGTGGGCGTAAAGCAGTTCCCGATAGAGGACGGAAGATATATCGTCATGCTGTACAAGGCAACAAAGTTCTCGGGCGAGGTGATATCCTCCGATGAGGGCAGAATGGAATGGGTCGAGTACAGCAGACTTTCCGAGATAAACACTGTTGATGATTTTGAAGAACTTCTAAAAGTGATGAATTCGGATAAGCTTTCGGAGTTCAGATATATCATTGAGGACGGCGAATGGAAGGCGCTCATAGGATAGATCAGGAAAGTAAACTATTACCGAAAGGGGTTTATATTAATGGGATTTTTTGAAAAACTGAAAAACGGTCTGAGAAAGACAAAAGAATCAATGATGGGCAGGATAGAAAGACTGCTCCATGCATTTACAAAGATAGACGAGGATCTGTTTGAAGAACTGGAAGAAACGCTTATCCTTTCCGATATAGGTGTAAATACCTCGGTGAAGATATGCGACAAGGTGCGTGACTACGTTAAGCAGAAGGGTATCACCGACCCCACACAGATAAAGGATATACTGAAAAACGTTATCGCAGAGATGCTGGGCGAGGAACAGCCTCTAGATATGTCCACAGTACCTTCTGTTATACTTGTTATCGGCGTTAACGGCGTAGGCAAGACCACAACCATAGGCAAGCTGGCAAATCAGCTGAAAAATCAGGGCAAGCACGTTATCGTGGCAGCAGCCGATACTTTCCGTGCCGCAGCTATAGATCAGCTGGAGGTATGGACAGACCGTGCAGGCGTTGAACTTATCAAGCACAAGGAGGGTTCTGACCCTGCGGCAGTAGTATTCGATGCACTGACAGCTGCCAAGGCAAGAAATGCCGATGTAGTTATCTGCGATACCGCAGGAAGACTCCACAACAAGAAGAACCTTATGAAAGAACTGGAAAAGATATCCAGAATAGTACATCAGCAGGCTGAGGGCTGTGCGCTGGAAGTTCTTCTGGCACTGGATGCTACCACAGGACAGAACGCAGTAAATCAGGCACAGCAGTTCAATGAGGCTGCCGATATCACAGGTATAATCCTTACAAAGCTTGATGGCACTGCAAAGGGCGGTATCGTAATTACCATATGCGATGACCTGAAGATACCTGTAAAACTTGTTACCGTAGGCGAGAAGATAGACGATATCCAGCCGTTTATAGCAAAGGATTTTGTCGATGCACTGTTTGAATAAGGGTGATCTTATGAAACTTGTAATAGCAAGCAACAATAAGGGCAAAATAAGAGAATACAAGCAGATACTGGAAAAGCACGGCTATGAAGTCATGAGTCAGTCCGAAGCGGGACTTGACCTTGAAGTTGAGGAAACAGGCACTACTTTTGCGGAGAACTCCGCACTGAAGGCAAGAGCGGCATACAAGGCACTGGGCTGTGCTGTACTGGCTGACGACAGCGGTCTTTCCGTTGATGCCCTGAACGGCGAGCCGGGAGTATACTCGGCAAGATACGGCGGCATTGATAACGACATGGAGAGAAGCCTTTATCTTCTTAAAAAAATGGAAGATGTACCCGATGACAAGAGAGGTGCACACTTTGTATGCACCATACATTTTATAGATACCGACGGCAGTGAGATATGCGTAGAGGGCAGGGTATACGGCACCATAAACCGTGCACCCGTTGGTGAGAACGGATTCGGCTATGACCCCATATTCATGTATGAGGGCAGAAGCTTCGCACAGATACCTGCCGAGGAAAAGAACGCCGTATCCCACCGTGCAAACGCACTTAAACAGCTTGAAGAAAAGCTGGCGGCAAGATAATACCGTCAGAACTTTATAAGACCGAAAGGACAGAATATGATAACAACTAAGCAGAGAGCAGAACTTAAAAGTATAGCTATGAAGATGAAGCCGTCTTTCCAGATAGGCAAGGGCGGGATGAATGATGCGCAGACCGCGCAGATAGACGATTATCTCAGGGTACACGAGATAATAAAGGTAAAGGTGCTGGATAACTCGCTGTACACCGCAAGGGAAGCAGCTGAGGAACTGGCTGAAAAGATAGGCGCTGAGGTAGTGCAGGTCATAGGTTCAAACCTGGTGCTGTACAAGCGCAACGAGGAAGAGCCTGTTATCAAGCTCAAAAGCAAGTAATGGATATAGGCATATACGGCGGTTCCTTTGACCCCATACACAAGGGTCACACAAGGCTGCTGCTGACTGCACAAAAGCTATGCGGACTTGACAAGGTGATAGTAATGCCAGACAGGATACCGCCCCATAAAGTCAGGGATGATATGGCTTCTCCCGAGGACAGGCTGGCTATGTGCAGGCTGGCGTTCAATGAAGATACAGATATCGAAGTCAGCGACTGGGAGATAAAGCGCGAGGGCAAAAGCTACTCCGTACTGACCCTGCGTCATCTGAAAAAACTGTATCCCGAGGACAGGCTGTGGTTCATAATGGGCAGTGATATGCTGACAAGCTTTACACAGTGGTACTGCTACGAGGAGATACTCAGACTATCCGGGCTTATATGCATGACCAGATATAAAGGCGACGATGCAGAGCTTGCGGCGGCAGCGGAAGAACTCCGTGCAAAGGGCGGAGAGATAAAGATACTTCCCGCTGATGCTTTTGAGGTATCGAGTTCACAGCTGAGAAAGCTTATCTCTCAGGGCGAAGACTGCGAGAAGTATCTTGACAGCAGGGTGAGAGAGTATATAAACAGCAAAGGTCTTTATAGAAAGCATGAGGGGTAAAATTGAAAGAATCCAAACAGATAGGCATATACAAAAATTATCTTCGTGAACATCTATCGAAGAAGAGGTATACCCATTCGCTGAACGTGGCTGCGTCTGCGGTGGAGCTCGCAAAAAAGTACGGCGGAGATACCGATAAAGCGTATACAGCAGGACTTCTCCATGATATAGCCAAGGAACTTCCCGCTGATGAACAGCTTGAACTGGTGATGTCTTCCACACTCGATGTAAGCGAGATAGAAACGAAAGCGCCCCCGCTTTTTCACGCAATAGCAGGAGCAGAGCTGATACAGACACTTTTCGATATACACGATACGGAGATAATCACAGCGATACGCAGGCATACCGTCGCATCGGGCGGCATGAGCAAGCTGGATGTGATAATATATCTTGCAGACCTCATCTCCGCTGACAGGGATTACAAGGATGTTAGCCGTATGCGAAAACTGGCTGACAAGAGCCTTGAACGTGCGATGTGTGAAGCGCTGAGATTTTCCATATCGGATTCCGTCAGCAAGGGAAACACTATCCCCACAGCAACGCTGGACGCTTACAACGAGTACATAAAGTATATGAAAAAGTAGGTATATACCATAAGTCGATTGACAAAGATAAACAGGCATGATATAATAAATCGAAGTTTTATCAACTGATACAGGAGGAATAACATGGCAGAGTTAACTACCGAGCAGAAGCTCGAAATAATAGTAAAAGCACTGGATTCAAAGCGCGGCGAGGACATACAGGCTATAGGCATAGGCGATCTTACTATACTGGCTGACTACTTCATAATAGCAAACGGCGGTTCTACCGTGCAGACTAAGGCTATGGCTGAAGAAGTTGAATTCAAACTCTCTCAGGAGGGCATCGAGCCTCATCACACCGAGGGCTACGGTCCCAACAACTGGATAGTGCTGGACTACCGCGATATCGTGGTACACGTATTCAACAAGGAAACAAGAGATCAGTACAAGCTGGAAAGGCTCTGGACTGACGGCAAGGAAGTTGATATCTCAGGATTTATAACCAAGAACTGAGCGCGGCTATTGCAAAGTTAGAAAAGATATGTTATAATAAGCTCTGAGATCTTTTGTTTCATGGGAAACACATAATATTACAAGGATGATGAATTAAAAATGAAGAATTACGATTTCAGTGCCATTGAGAAAAAATGGCAGAAGTACTGGGAAGAGCATGAAACTTTCAAGACTGATGTATGGGATTTCAGCAAGCCAAAGTTCTATGCGCTGGATATGTTCCCTTATCCTTCCGGTGTGGGTCTGCACGCAGGTCACCCCGAGGGCTATACCGCTACTGATATAGTATCCCGTATGAAGCGTATGCAGGGCTTCAACGTACTGCACCCCATGGGATATGACTCTTTCGGTCTGCCCGCTGAGCAGTATGCAGTAAATACAGGCAACCACCCCAACGGCTTCACTCAGGAGAATATCAAGACTTTCTCCAAGCAGCTGAAAGAACTGGGCTTTGACTATGACTGGTCAAAGATGCTGGCTACCTCTGACCCCTCTTTCTATAAGTGGACACAGTGGATATTCAAGCAGCTGTATCTGGACGGCTATGCTAAGTATATAGATATGCCCGTAAACTGGTGCGAGGAGCTTGGTACCGTTCTTTCCAACGATGAAGTCATCGACGGCAAGTCCGAGCGCGGCGGTTTCCCTGTTGTAAGAAAGAACATGAAGCAGTGGGTCATCGACCAGCCTGCTTTCGCTGAAAAGCTTCTGGAGGGTCTGGACGAGATCGACTGGCCCGAATCCACAAAGAGTATGCAGCGCAACTGGATAGGCAAGTCCACAGGTGTTGAGGTAGAGTTCGATATCGTGGGCGGAGGTAAGTTCTCCATATTCACCACTTGTATCGAGACTATCTACGGTATCACATTCATGGTACTGGCTCCCGACGGCGAGATAACCGAGAGACTTCTTGACAGAGTTCAGAACCGCGAAGAAGTTCAGGCATATATCGACGAGACCAAGAAGAAAAACGATATGGACCGTACCGAGCTCAACAAGACAAAGTCAGGCTGCGAGCTGAAGGGCGTTACTTGTATAAACCCTGTAAACGGCAAGGAAGTTCGTATGTTCATCGGCGATTTCGTACTTGCAAGCTACGGCACAGGTGCAGTTATGGCAGTACCGAGCCACGATCAGCGTGACTTTGAATATGCAATAGCTCACAATATAGATATGATACAGGTCATCGACGGTGACGAGAAGCTGGGTCATGTTGATGTATCCAAGCAGGCATTTGAGAAACAGGGCTATCTCGGCAAGGGTTACAAGCTGATAAATTCCGAGGAATTCACAGGTCTGACCGTTGAAGAAGCCAAGGAAGCTATCACAGTTAAGCTGGAAAAAATGGGCAGAGCAAAGCGCACTGTAAACTACCACTTCCGTGAGTGGATATTTGCCCGTCAGAGATACTGGGGCGAGCCCGTACCTGTGGTACACACCGAGAACGGCATACACGTACTGGATGACGAAGAACTGCCTCTGGTACTGCCCGAGCTGGACGACTACAAGGGCAAGAACGGCAAAGCTCCTCTTGAAAATGCAACCGAGTGGAAGCAGTACGACCACAACGGCGTAAAGGGCGTAAGAGAAACTTCTACCATGCCCGGAAGCGCAGGTTCCAGCTGGTACTTCCTGAGATATATCGACCCCAACAACGACAAGCAGTTCGCAGACCCCGAGCTTCTGAAGCACTGGATGCCTGTTGACCTGTACATAGGCGGTCCCGAGCATACAGTCGGACATCTGATATACTCCCGTATCTGGAACAGATACCTCTATGACAAGGGTCTTGCACCTACCAAGGAGCCTTTCAAGAAGCTGGTACATCAGGGTATGATACTGGGTGAGAACGGCATAAAAATGGGCAAGAGATTCCCCAAGTACGTTGTAAATCCTTCGGATATAATCAGGGACTACGGCGCAGATACACTGAGACTCTACGAGATGTTCATGGGACCTCTGGAGGTATCCAAGCCCTGGAGCCCCAGCGGTGTTGAGGGCGCAAAGAAGTTCCTGAACCGTGTATGGGTATTCTTTACCGATGAGAATAATCTGACAGCTGACAACGACGGCGCACTGACAAAGGTATATCACCAGACCGTAAAGAAAGTCACCGATGACTTTGAGACACTGGCATTCAACACAGCTATCGCTCAGATGATGATATTCGTCAATGCTGTATACAAGAACGGCAGCTGCCCCAAGGAGTATGCTGAAGGTCTTATCAAGATGCTCTCCTGCATAGCACCTCATATCGGTGAGGAGATATGGAGCATACTGGGTCATGATGATACCATAGCTTATGAGAAGTGGCCTGTATATGACGAAGCTCAGCTGGTAGAGGATACCGTTGAGATAGTTGTACAGGTAAACGGCAAGATCAAGACAAAGCTGAACATCGCTAAGGACGAGGACAAGGAAAGCGTTCTCGCGAAGGCTAAGGCAGACGAAAACGTAGCTAAGGTCATAGATGGCAAGAACGTTGTCAAGGAGATAGTCGTACCCAATAAGCTGGTAAATATCGTAGTTAAATAAGTACGTTTCAGGCAGATGCTTAATTTTTAGGCATCTGCCTGTTTTTGCTGATGATCCGTCATGACAGGCTGAAAGGACATTATGAAAACGTTTACATAGCATTAACCGTTTGTTCATACGGCAAGAGTATAATGATTATTATATATAATTTATTAACAGGAGGCAGTAAAATGAAATCAAATATAGCAAAGTTAGCAGCGCTTCTGCTGGCAGCATCCATGTGTGCAGCACTTGCAGGCTGCGGTGACAGCAAGACCGAGGACAATTCCAATAAAGATCAGGTCGATGCAGCATTGAGCGAGCTCGATAATGAGGAAAAGGAAGAGCTTAACGAGATCAAGGATGAGATAAATGCAGAGATCAGCGATGCTGAGAACACTTCATCCGAAGCCGAAGCACCTGCTGAGGATCTCGGACTGAAAGATCCAAAGTACTATACCTACTATGAAGATCTTGCTAAGGCCTATGCCGAGTCGGATATAAATAACTATGCAGGGGATTACTTCTATACAGCAAGTGTTTCATCGCCTGTTTATGCAAACGATAAGGTATATATCGACTCCACAAAAAATGGCACTAAGCTTTTCTGCTATGATATCGCAAGCGGATCTCTTGAAACATTATTGGATTTTGAGAAAGCTGAGGGCAAATACGATTATGACAGCTGGTTCGTAAAGGGCGATGATCTGTATCTGATGTACAGCGAGACCGTGTACGGCGATGAACACATCGAAAAGGTCGGCAAGGACGGCAAGGTCACTGACTATGATATAACCGAAGGTTTAGATGTGGGTAAGATCGAATATGTATTTGATAACGGCAAAATACTTGTAGATATAAACAGCGAGAGAAACTTTGAGGTATACGATCCCGCTGACGGTACTATCACTCAGCTTGATCCTATCGCTATTCCCTCCGATCATGCAGGAGTTACAGAGGACGCAGAAAAGCCCATATTCATGTTCGCAAAGGGAAACAGCTTCTACTTCGGCAACACAAGATCGTCAATGCTCGGCGGACCTTATCTGGACAAAGAGACCATATATGAATACAACACCGATACCAATGAAGTTACCGTATTCTACAACGATGAGATACTCAGCAAAGAGGATCCCAAGATCAAGATATTCGGTGACTATCTGATGATCGACTACAAGGAAAGTCTTGACAGAAAACTCACCGTTGTAAAGATCAGCGACGGCACAAAGATAGTTGATGATGTACGTGTCTTCTCGCCTTACCTTGGCGGTGACGGCAGCTATTTCCGGGATCTAAGGGATAAAAAATGGTACAGGCTGAGATACCCCGACAGCACCTGTACACAGACCTATGAAAAGTCGGATACGCTTAAAGAAGCAGGCGAAGAACTATCAGATGAGCCCGCAGAGGTAGGCTCATCGATCATCGTTCAGCTCAACGATAAGTACTATGTGATGTATGACGATGCAGGATATTTCCTGCGTACATACGAAAAGGGCAGCGCCGAAGAGCAGCTCATAATGACCCAAAAGCAGGCTGACGGCGAAGAATAAAAACAATGTCACATTGATGTATACCAATACCCGCAGGAAAATATGTTCTGCGGGTATTGTATTTTATTGTCAAAATAACCAAATTATGAACGAAAATATTTTCAGATAATTTTTAAATTTTTCTTCAATGCTATTGACTTTTCAGGCAAAATATAGTATAATGTGTCTTGTAATTATTTCGGCTGCAAGGTTCTCGCATATCTTAGACAGAGAAAGCGTAAAGCGTTTAAGTTTGCACTAGCAGACCTTCACTATCACCCTTGCGGTGTGCGGGAGCGGTCGGAGGATTACCTCTGTCATAGGTGGCAAAGGGAGGGAAACATTTTGGCAGAAATTCGTGTTGGCAAGAACGAAACTCTGGATACCGCTCTTAAGCGTTTTAAGAGATCATGCGCAAGAGATGGCGTTATCGCTGAGGTCCGTAAGAGAGAACACTACGAAAAGCCTTCGGTAAAGCGTAAGAAGAAGTCCGAAGCTGCTCGTAAGCGCAAGTATTGATATGACATCGGGAAGCGGATACATTTGTGTCCGCTTTTTTGCTGTTCAAAAATAAACGGGACTTGAAATACAGGGATGTATATGATATAATAGTTTATACCATTGATTGCGGAGGAAATGAAATGCGCATAAAAAATGTCAGGATATATACGATGAATGACAATGACCACGTGATAGAGAACGGTTTTGTTACTGTTGAAAACGGCATCATCACAGCGGTCGGGGAAGGCTGCCCCACACAGAATGACGAAAATGATATCGACGGCATGGGCATGACCCTTTACCCCGGGTTCATAGATGCACATACCCACATGGGTCTGACCTCGGCAGGCGTGGGCATCGAGGGTGAAGACCTCAATGAGGAATTCGACCCCTGCACACCCCAGCTGCGCATCATCGACGGCATAAACCCTATAGACTACAGCTTTGAGATGGCAAGGCAGACAGGCATAACAACTGTGATAGTATCCCCGGGTTCTACAAATCCCATAGCAGGCAGCATAGCCGCTGTAAAGACAGCAGGCAAGCGCATAGACAAAATGGTAATAAGAACTGTGGGCATGAAATTCGCACTGGGCGAAAATCCAAAGCTTACTTATATGGATCACGAGCAGTCACCTGCCACCAGAATGGCGGTGGCAAGCATAATAAGAGATAATCTGCACAAAGCTCAGAGATATATGCGGGACATAGAACAGGCTGAAACAGAAAGCGACCTGCCCGACTATGACAGTTCAATGGAAGCACTGCTCCCCCTTCTCAGGCGTGAGATAAAGGCACATTTCCATTGTCACCGAGCTGATGATATATTCACCGCAGTGAGGATAGCAAATGAGTTCGACCTGGACTATACACTTATACACTGCACCTCGGGTCATCTCATCGCTGACGAGCTGGCAGACGAACAAGCAAGCTGTGTTGTAGGGCCTGTTATATGCGACAGATGCAAGCCCGAAATGGCAGAACTTTCTCCCGCCAATGCCGCTGTGCTCAAAGCTAACGGTCTGGATGTTGCCGTATGCACCGACCATTCAGAGGTACCGATAGAGTATCTGCCAATATCCGTGGGGATATGCATAAAACACGGACTGAGCTTCTATGACGGAGTAAAAGCTGTCACCTGCACCCCTGCAAAGATAGCAAATATCTTTGACAGAACAGGTTCCATAGAAGAAGGCAAGGATGCCGACCTTGTGCTTTTCGGTGATGACCCATTTGAGGTCATGAGCTCACCTGCACTTGTAATGATAGGCGGAAAGATAGTCAGGAGGGATAAGGTCTGATGGGCAAGCTATACGTTGTGGGCACCCCCATAGGCAACCTTGGGGATATGACATACCGCGCCATCGAAACACTGAAGAATGTTGATTTTATATGCGCTGAGGATACCCGTGTCACCCTCAAGCTGCTGAATCACTTTGAGATAAAAAAACAGCTGATATGCTATCAGGAGCATAATGCCGCAAAGGCAGGCGAGCAGATACTCGCAAGGCTGACAGGCGGCGAGGATGCGGCTATCGTCACCGATGCGGGTATGCCGTGTATATCTGACCCGGGCGAGAAACTGGTCAAGCTTTGCGCTGAGAACGGCATAAAAGTCGAGGTAGTACCGGGACCTTCAGCAGTAATATCAGCACTGGCAATAAGCGGACTGAATACATCAAGGTTCAGGTTCGAGGGATTTCTCTCGGTTAACAAGCGGCAGAGGTATGACCACCTGGCACAGGTGCGTGATGCCGAAGAAACGCTGATATTCTATGAAGCACCCCATAAGCTTCACAAGACCCTGAGAGATATGCTGGACTATTTCGGTGACAGACGTATATCCCTGTGCAGGGAGCTTACCAAGCTGCATGAGGAAGTGATACGCACCACACTGTCACAGGCGCTGGAGATGTACCCCGACAATAAGTCGGCAAAGGGTGAGTTCGTGCTTGTTATTGAAGGCGCTGCCCCTGAAGCTGCCGAAACCGCTGATACCATAGAACAGGCTTACGAACAGGTCAGGGCTCTGGTAGAAAAGGGTGTGCGCGGCACAGATGCCTGCCGTGAGATAGCAAAGTCAACAGGATTCCCGAAAGGTGAGCTTTACGCTATGCTGGTGGAGGAAAACTCCCGCAAATAAAAAACTACCACGGGGGGAAGTTTATGAAATATAAGATAACTGCTCTTGCAGCAGCTGCGGTCATCGCCATATCATCTGCTGCAGGCAGCATACTGACAGCCTCAGCTGCGGGGATACGCGCCACACAGGACAGCAGCGACTTCCTGACAGATTGCAGCAGCCGAGCAGGATATGATTATCTTGGGACTATGAAAAACGGCAAAGCCCTGCAGCGTGCCTACGATAAAATGTGTGATGCCGCAGAGAAGCTTTGGAACGATACCGACAGAACGATAAGCAATTTACAGAATTACTACTACTACGCTGCCATACCGTATGACGGACTGACCTATGATGAAATGGGTATAGTATATGTCACGTTCAAGAACGACTTCCCTCTTTATTACTTTGCCGAAGGGCTTATGGTAGGTGATGCGAAAAACTTTTATATGGTGACCGATATCAGCTATATAAAAGGCAGCGCAAGGGCAAAGGCACAGCAGGATATCAGGGAGTACATAACAAGCACAGCAAAAAAAGCAGAGAGTGCTGAGTCTGTTTACGAAAAAGCCCTGATAATACATAACGCCATAAATAATGATCTTGAATATGCTTATGACAGCGAAGGCGCTGCTTCAGGTGAACCATGGGCACATAACATACTCGGGGCTTGCCGTAACGGCAAGGGCGTATGCGAATGCTACGCAAGAACATTTCAGGCAGTAATGAACTATCTTGACATAGATAACTATTTCGTATCAGGCATGACTGATCAAGGAGATCACGCCTGGAATGCGGTCAGGATGGATGACGGGAAATGCTATTATGTAGACTGCACCTGGGACGATGTATCAGGAAGGAACATATACTTTGCCAAGGGCAAAAGGACCATGAGCGCCGATCACAAGGTGGACGTGCCATGCGATGATCCTTTGCGTTTCTTCATCAAACTGCCCGACATATCCTATACCGATCTGGATCCACAGACAATACTCAGAGAGAGAGAGACCGGTGACATAAACGGCGATGAAACCGTAAATGTTACTGATATATCCATCATCGCTGCACACATAAAAAGTGTCAGACCCTTGTACGGCATAAACCTGAAATATGCTGACATAACCGGTGACGGCAAAGTGAATATATCAGATCTTTCAAAACTCGCAGCAAAAGTAAAAGGCAAATCATAAACAAAACAGAACAGGAGAACACAAATGAAAAGAAACGGAACGATAGCTGTACTCGCAGCAGCACTGATACTGGCAGGCTGTTCGGGAACGGCTCAGAACAATGAGAGCAAGTCCGAAACAGAAAGCACTGCCGATACTTCCTCTGCAGTGACCACTACCACCACGGAGAATACCGAGCCGCCCGCAGAGGAAACCACATCCGACGAGGAAGAGGTATCCGAAGAAGTGCTTTACGATTGGACACCCATATCACAGGCTTACCTTGCAGGTGATCCCTCAGGGCTTGACGAGATACAGACCGAGATATACACTAAGGCTTCCGAGGTCATAGACAAAATGATCACCGATGGTATGAGCGACTACGACAAGGAGCTGGCGATTCACGACTATATCATACAGAATGTTGAATACGATATAGGTATGCTGGGGATATTTGAAGACCACGGTGAACACGCAGGTGACCCTTACGGCGCTCTCGTTGACGGAAAATGTATATGCAGCGGCTATACCACCACTTTCAATATGTTCATGGATATGCTGGGCATACCATGCACCTCCACCATGGCGGCGGCTGACGGCGATGAGCCCCATGCCTGGAACATGGTACAGATAGACGGTCACTGGTACTATACGGACGTCACATGGGATGACCCTGTCCCTGATAAAAAGGGCAGACCCGAGCATCACAAGTATTTCAACACCTCAAAGGAGGTAATGGCAAGCCGCCACGTATGGGACAGCAGCAGCGATCCTGTATGTGATACTGACAAGGACAGCTATGCGGCGCACGAGCTTGTTACGGTAAGTTCCACAGATGACATAGTAAATGCCCTGAAAGCTGCTGTAGAGAAGCGCTCCGCAAATGTATACTTTATACCTGAAGATCCCGAGGGCTGGAGCCTTGAAGAGACTGACGCGGTCGATACTTACCTCACCGCAGGAGTTATAGGCGGAAAAACGCTGAAGATCGCCCAGAGAGATTTCAAAAACGCCAAAGGCTCCTGCTTCATACAGTGGCAGCGCATGAAGATAGGCGACAAGATAGCTGTTTCGGGAACCATACTGCTTTGATAACCAAATGATCGCACAAAAAAATGCCCGTGAACTTCACACGGGCATTTTTGCTGTCTGGTAAAAAGTCAGTTTTCATCAGTTGAATTTGCGACCTTGATCGAGATAACGTGAGAAAGGTTGAGGTATATAGACTCCGTACCTTTTTCAACAACTATCCAATCGTTAGAGATATCTCTGAGCACGTAGTTACGATACTCACCGTCAGCGGTAGCAAAATTGCACTTAACTCCTATCAGTTCTCTGAAAAAATCACTCATGTTACATACCTCCGTTTATTTATTCGGTCATGTGACCGTAAATTACTTGTCAAGTTTTGGCAGGAACGGTTTCTCGCAAGCCCTTTTGAACCTGAAAGGCAGGCTTTCCTCCGGCTTTATCGGGAACACGAACAGCGACCTTATACCTTTAAGGTTAGAACCCAGTATATCGGTGAATATCTGATCACCTACAGCCGCTACCTCACGTTTTTCAAGCCCCATACGCTTTATGGCTTTAGTATAACCGATAGTCAGCGGTTTTGCGCCCTCACACACGAAGTCTATCTTCAGCTGCTCCGCAAAAGGCGATACACGCGGAGCGTGGTTGTTAGATACTATCATAAGCCTTATGCCGTTTTGCTTCATAAGCTCTATCCAGTCAAGACTGGACTGCGGCACTATCGGGTTATTGTGAGTAGTCAGCGTATTATCAAGGTCAAGAAGCAGACCTTTTATATTCTTCTTTTTAAGGAAATCAGGAGTGATATCCTTTACCTTATCAAATACATATGTAGGTTTGAAAAAAAACAAAATACATTCTCCTAAAAAATCTTTTTTAATAATATCATTATAGCACATTATCATCCAATTGTAAAGATACCGTGAAATAATTTATCACAGATCATGCTGTCAGCCCTCGGCAAACTCCGCTGCAAGTGCAAAAACAAAGGTCATCAGCAGACTTATACTGATGCTGCCGTTTATACCCATAAGCACTATCAGCATAGCCGTAAGCAATATGAACGTACACCTGACAGCCCTGAGTCCCCTGCCATCTGTCAGCAGTTCCAGGGCTCTGCCGCCGTCAAAATGTCTGAACGGCAAAAGATTGAAGGCTCCCAGCAGCAGATTTATCTGAACGAATAAACTCATGCCATCCAGCACAAGCCCTGTTAGCGCCAGCAAAAAATTCATACCGCACCCTGCCAGAAGTACTGTAAGATCTTTCCCGAGGCTGTCTATCCTGCCGGCCTGCGGAGTTATGCGTATCCCACCGCCGTAAAGAGTCACCGCCTGCGGTCTGTTACCGAATATAATCATAAAAAGCAAATGTCCGCACTCATGCAGGAAGCAGCAGATAAGTGCTGTCAGCATACTTCTGCTGTCGCAGCCTGTCAGCAGCACCAAAGCCAGCACCGCAGGAAAGCTGAAGCTTATCCCCAGCTGTACACCGCCCACATTTATACGGAACATTTTTCATCACCCTTTAGTATGATATTCGGGTGACACTGTTATAATGATCTTTTTCTTATACTGATCTCACCGCTGGATATGGTGTCCTCTCTGCCGTCCTCATATCTCACCATAAGCCGACATCTTTCATCAGTATCTATCAGCTTTGCAGGAACGATATCATCTCCGCGAATGATATTTATATCCTCGCCCCGCCACAAAAGCCTGCTGCGGTATCCGGGAAGGAAGCTGTTCTCGGAAAGCTCACGGTAATACCGCATGAAGCCCTCCAGCACCAGTGCCGCCAGACGGTTGCGTGCATCCTCAGCGGGAGCATCCAGCACTGCACCTGCGATATCCCTTATCTCCTCGGGAAAACCGCCATCGGGCTCATATACATTTATGCCTATACCGCATACAGCATAGTCCAGGCCGCCGTTTTCAAGGCTGAACGAAGCTTCTGTAAGTATGCCGCATATCTTCCTGCCGTCTGTATAAACATCGTTGACCCACTTGATGTCTGTCATCCTGCCGCTTATTTTTTCTGCAGCTTCTGCCACAGCGACAGCGGCTGCCGTAGTTATGCGCACAGCATCTGCAGCTGTCATCTCGGGTCTCAGAAGTATGCTCATGTAAAGACCTGTATCTGAGGGCGAGAAAAACTTTCTGCCCAGTCTGCCCTTGCCGCCTGTCTGCATCCCCGCGATGACCACAGTGCCTTCGGGCGCACCCTGTACAGCCAGTTCACGCAGTCGTATATTGGTGGAATCCGTTTCCTTATATACAGTAAGACTGACACCGCAGCTGTGGGAAAGATACTTTTCAACCCCTGCCGCAGAAAGCATATCTGCACTGTCAAGGCGATAGCCTTTTTTTGTCACAGCAGATATCTTATAACCCTCTTCACGAAGGTTGGTAACAGCCTTCCACACCGCTCCGCGTGTACAGCCCAGACTTTCAGCTATCTCCTCACCTGAAAGGTATCTGCCCCTGTTTTTCTCAAACAGTTTTATCAGTTCCTCTTTTACAGCCAAACAGCTCACTCCTTCCGAAGTACATTAAGGTCTACTGCTCCGTTTATGCCGTTAATACGGCCTGTGCCGCAGCGCTGCCAGATATACCAGTCGCCCTCGTAGGTAGTTTCTTCCACATAATGTGCCACCCATACCGGTCTGTTGTTCTTGTTTTCCCAGAACAGTTCAAGGAAGTTCTTGCTGCTGTAAAGCATAGCTTCGTAGCCGCTTTTTTCCAGTTCGTCCGCAAAGGCTTCATACACCTCGGAAAGATCGTGGATATTCATACCGTACCGCTGGAAACTCTGGAATTCCTCCCAGTCAAAAGCTATAGGGAAATCAAGCTTTCTGCCGTCGAGAGTATCGACTATCTTCTTCGCGGTAGCCCTTGCGCCGTCGGCAGTAGTATCGGTAGAATAGAAATATACCCCGACCTTCAGCCCTGCCGCAGATGCCCCCGACATATTCGCATAATAGTATTCATCAAGATCGGTGCCGCCCGATTCGCCGTATCCCATACGCATTATAACGAACCTGCAGCCTGCATCGGACACTGCATTATAGTCGATATCCCCCTGCCAGCGTGATACATCTATGCCGAACTCTCTGCCGTTTCCGCTGTAGGTCTGCATGAAGTCACCGAAATCTATAGTGCTGTCATCGTAATACGGGTCATAGGCTGAACCGCCAACATTGACATTAAGGTACTTCGTCAGCCTGTTGCCGTTTGCATCATCTATATACAGCGTAAGCGGATAAGTACCCTCTGCGGAGGTATCAACATCGCCTTCGACTGTAAGCGATGGGGTGCGATCGAAGTTATCGGCATAGCTTATATAGCTGTCTATATCGAAATAGTCACCGACGTCCAGATAGATATCGTCCCCCAGAAGCATCACGGGCGGTGTGGTATCAGCTACGGTATATTTTACCTTCTTTTCAGCCTCAGCACCATCAAGCTCCATTTTCAGGATGACTTCATGTTCACCGAGTTCGTTGGTATTCAGAAGTTCATCGCCGTTTTTGAGCTTTGCGTTGCTGTCGAACACAAAGTCTTTCAGCCTTATCTGCTGATAGACCTCCACCGTATCCATGCACCCGACGTTTATCTTATCCGGGTCTGCTTTTTTCTTTTTTGCAGAGGTCGTGGTCTCGGGCTTGCTCTCGTCCTTTTTTGGGGCAGTCGTTTCGGCAGGTTTTTCCTTATTCTCTACAACTATCTTGTCTGCACTGTCCTCATCAGCGGTGGTCTGGGTATCGGTGGTCACTGCTGATTTATCGTTATCCTTGGATTCAATATCCGCACCGCAGGCTGAAAGCATCAGTGCCGCGGCTGCTATGGCTAAAGCTTTCCTCATTCGCCCTTATCCTCCAGCGCCTCCAGCAGGTTCTCGTACAGTTCGGGATACTTTTTCTGCATACGTATTGGACGCAGATCTGTACCGGTGAAGCAGTGTTCGGTAACAGCGGTAAGTGCCAGCTGACCTGTGGTCAGATTGTTGACCTCGTATTCCAGCTTGAATCTGCAGCCGTTGAAGCTGAGAAGTCTGCATACTACTTCAAATTCGTCCCCGAATCTGACAGGATACTTATACTCACATGAAACGCTAAGCACCGGAGATACTATGCCCTGCTTTTCGGTGAACTCAAAGGGACAGCCTGCCTGTTCCATCAGGTCTATCCTTGCTTCTTCCAGCCAGCGTACATAGTTGGAATGGTGTACGATATCCATTCTGTCTGTTTCATAATAATATGCCTTGCGGCGGTAAGGTTTATATTCTTTCATTTTTATGTTCCTTCTTTCTGTTGAGTGCCGTTTGTTTGGACGTTCTTTTTGACGTACTGCGGGGGTGTCGCCCCTCTCTACGTTCGGGTCGAGTCGTCAAAGGCGCTGTCGCTGTTTGACGACGAGAGCGGGCAATATTTACGCACTTAGTTTGTGCGGGTGTCAAAGATTTGCTTACGCTCGGGATTTTGGTATTGCCCGCGCCGTATGGTCGGGAGATAGTCTGCTATTGCTTGATTGTTGCCGCGTCGCTTTTGTGCCTTGACCGATAGGCTCTGCCTCTCGAGCTCTCCGCAAGCCTTTCGCGAAAGGCTTGACCCAAAGCTCTTCTCCTTGGCATTCTATCCTAAGTACAGCAACGTTATCTCCCTGCCAACAATTATGAATTATGAATTGAATCGTGCTGCTTTTTCAAAGCTCATATTTCCCCCGAAGATATCGAGGGCACTTCCTATGGTGAAATCCACCCTGCCTTTGCCCAGCATTTTAAGCTTTTCAAGGTCATCGAAGGATGATATACCCCCCGCATAGGTGGCAGGCATACCTTCGATATCTCCCAGCATGGTTGCTACACCGTCCTCGATCCCCCTTGCCTTGCCTTCAACATCTACTGCGTGTATAAGGAATTCATCACAGCTGTTTCTAAGACGTTCTATGGTCTCGGGGCAGAGTTTTGTGTCGGTGAACTTCTGCCATCTGTCGGTGACGATGTAGTAGTCCTCTCCGCGCTTGCGGCATGAAAGGTCAAGCACAAGTCTGTCCCTGCCAACTGCGTTTTTCATAAGTGTGAGGTTATGCTCGTCTATCTCGCCGTTCCTGAAAACGAAGCTTGTGACGATAACATGGCTGGCACCTTTGTCAAGGAAACCTGCGGCGTTTTTATCGTTTATACCTCCGCCTATCTGCAAGCCGCCCTCAAAGGAACTCAGCGCTGAATATGCCTGCTGCAAGTCCTTTTCGTAGAACTCGCTGCCTGCGGGGTTCAGGATTATGATGTGTCCCCCTGTCAGCCCGCGGCTTTTGTAGAGTGCGCCGTAGTAGCTTCCGTCCTGTTCGGATACGAAATTATCCTGTGCTTTATTGCCTTTATCCGCAAGGCTTCCGCCCACTATCTGCTTTACACAGCCGTTGTGGATATCTATACATGGTCTGAACTTCATGTCTTTACCTCCGCATCAGAGTATGCATAATATCTGAAATATACGTATATTTCAGGTCCTAAAATACTTTTATTCCGCTGACACACCACGCTAAACAGCCTTTTGACGGGCAATATCAAGAGCCGGCGGTATTCTTTCCTGGTTTTATTATACCACACCGTGTAATATATGTCAAACCTGCCGCCGCTGCAGGTATACCAAAGATACATAAACACCTGAAATGGCTTATTATATTAAAATTTTTTCACACCCGTACCCACCAATGCATAGATTGCCCAAAAATGCATAAGAAGCTTTGTTACGGTGTGTTTTTTTCTTGACAGAATATGCGTTTTGGTATATAATAGATGATGTATTATTATTTATGAAGGGCACTCAGCCCTCGATAAAATATGGAGGAAGTTTTTTATGGGACTTACACTTACTGAAAAGATTCTTAAAGCGCACCTTGTTGACGGTGAATTCGTCAAGGGTCAGGAGATCGGTATACGCATCGACCAGACTCTTACTCAGGACGCTACAGGTACTATGGCATACCTTGAGTATGAAGCTATGGGCGTGCCCCGCGTAAAGACCGAGAAGAGTGTGGCTTACATTGACCACAACACTCTCCAGTCCGGTTTTGAGAACGCTGATGACCACAGATTCATCGGTTCTGTCTGCAAAAAGCACGGCATCTATTTCTCCAGACCCGGCAACGGTATCTGCCACCAGGTACATCTTGAAAGATTCGGTATCCCCGGCAAGACCCTTATCGGTTCTGACAGCCATACTCCCACAGGCGGCGGTATCGGCATGATCGCTATCGGTGCGGGCGGACTTGATGTTGCTGTTGCTATGGGCGGCGGTGCTTACTACATCACATACCCCAACATCGTAAAGGTGAACCTGACAGGCAAGCTGTCTGCGTGGGTATCCGCTAAGGACGTTATACTGGAAGTTCTCAGAAGACTTTCCGTTAAGGGCGGCGTAGGCAAGGTAATAGAGTACTGCGGCGAAGGTGTAAAGACCCTGTCCGTTCCCGAGAGAGCTACCATCACAAACATGGGCGCTGAGCTTGGTGCTACTACCTCCATATTCCCCTCTGATGAGATCACACTTTCCTTCCTGAAAGCACAGGAGAGAGCAGAGGTATGGACAGAGCTGAAGGCTGACGATGATGCTGTATACGATGAAGTTATCGACATCGACCTCAGCAAGCTGACACCTATGGCAGCATGTCCTCACAGCCCTGACAATATCAAGACCGCAGAGGAACTCAGCGGCATGAAGATAGATCAGGTATGTATCGGTTCATGCACAAACTCCTCCTATGTTGATATGATGAAGGTCGCTCATATCCTCAAGGGCAAGACCGTTCACCCCGATGTATCTCTGGCTATCGCTCCCGGCTCCAAGCAGGTGCTGAACATGATCGCAGAGAACGGCGCACTGGCTGATATGATCGCAGCAGGTGCAAGAATACTGGAATCCGCTTGCGGTCCCTGCATCGGTATGGGTCAGGCTCCTAACTCAAAGGGTATCTCTCTGAGAACCTTCAACAGAAACTTCCTCGGACGTTCGGGAACTAAGGACGGTCAGATCTATCTGGTATCCCCTGAGCTGGCTGCTGCTTCCGCAGTTGCAGGTGTTCTCGTAGACCCCAGAACTCTCGGCGATATGCCCGAGATCAAGGTGCCCGAGCACTTCAAGATAAACGACAATATGGTAGTACCTCCTGTAGTTGAGGCTGATATGGACAGCGTTGAGGTGCTGAGAGGTCCCAACATCAAGCCTTATCCCGAGACTGCTCCTCTGGTAGAGAGCATCGGCTGTCAGGTATCCCTGAAGGTGGGCGACAACATCACCACCGACCACATCATGCCCGCAGGTGCAAAGATACTCCCTCTGAGATCCAATATCCCTGCTATATCCCAGCACTGCTTCACAGTATGCGACGAGGATTTCCCCAGAAGAGCAAAGAACATGGAGAAGTCTATCATCGTTGGCGGTTCAAACTACGGTCAGGGCTCATCAAGAGAGCACGCAGCACTTGCACCTCTGTATCTGGGCATCAAGGCTGTACTTGTCAAGAGCTTTGCACGTATCCACAGAGCTAACCTCATCAATGCAGGCATACTTCCTCTGACATTTGTAAACGAGGCTGACTACGACAAGATCGAGCAGGGTGACGAGATCGAGATCGCTAATGTACGCGCTGATATCGAAGCTGGCAAGACTCAGCTGACTGTTGTAAACAAGTCCAAGAATGTTGAGATCCCCGTTCTCTGCGAACTGACAGGCAGAACCAAGGATATCATCCTTGCAGGCGGTCTGCTTGACTACACAAGAGAGCAGCTCTCCAAGTAATATAGAAGATGATACATCGGTCTGCGGGGCGTATCGTCCCGCAGATGTGATGTTTTTTGTGACGGACTATCGCAGGTGCGATGGTCTGCCAGAGAAAACGATCAACAAGTCGAGGAGGCCAGAAATGAGTGCAAGGGAAAGAAGTCCTTGGGAGTATATCGGCGTTATCCTGTTCTGCGGGATATGTTTTCTTATCCTGAAAATCTTTTTCCCGGGCAGATGCTTTAACTGGTACCTGAACAGGATAAAGCTTATCGCTGCAATAGCAATAGTGCTTTTGGTGATCATATCGCTAATAAAACGCAGTGTAGAATTATGAATATAAGGGGGATATCATGTCCGACATTAAAATAAACAGGCGGCGAATGGATATGTCTGACCTTATGGGTGTGGATGATATTCCGCTGGACGAAGAGTTCTTTGAAGAGAAGATAAAGGAAATGGGAGATATCCCTTCGAAAAGCATCAGCCGCGCAAGGATGAAAAAGCCCGAAGAGAATATAGCTTCACTGGCTGACGGCAAAGTCGAGCTGGGGACGACCCGTGATGACAGTATGAGCAAGCTTTTCGGCACTGATGATATCAGATTGGACGAAGAGTTCTTTGAAGAAAAGATAAAAGAGATGGAGGAGAACAAACCTCCCGTACAGGAAAAACAGCTTACTGAATACGAACAGTGGCTGGAGGACGGTCTGAAATATGACAAGGGCTACGGCACTAAGGATTCATATGAAGGTGAGATACCCGAGGAAAAAGACAGCTATGCCGGCTCGACCTATGAACAATATGACAAGTGGCAGGAAGAGACCACTGCGATGATACGCGGTCTGAAAGCCCGTGACAGCATCAATGAAGCCCGTGATGAGAATATCCATAAAGCACTGTTCTTTACAACGATAATGAAAAATAACGGTAATTATTCGGGCGACCCGGATGAAATAATCAGAATGGCAAAGACCGCCGCATGGTATATACTCACTTCCGCGGCTATGCTGGGAGCTTTTTACTGCTTTGGTGCAAAGGGTGCAGACCTGATGATACCGTGGGGAATAGGCGGCGTTATCGGCGCGATAATCCGCTACAACGGAAAAGAAAATTATACACTCAGCGAATCCATAATAATGGGCGCAGTCGAGGTAGGCATACTCGGCGGCCTGACTGTAACATGGCTGCTTAGTCTTCTGCCTTTTGTTAATGATGATATCCCTATGCTGCCGGCGGGCATAGTGCTGGGCGGTGTAGGTGCTTTAATAGCCGAATTTATCAAGCTGAGAAAGACGCTTGCACGTCCTGCAAAGGAATGTTTCTATAAAATGGTGCCATTTGCTGTGGCTACGGTTTTCTTTGTGGCAGCAGCAATAGTTGTAAGCATGGTTTTCTCAATGATGCGCCGACACGGATAAGGAGGAATTTTTATGAAAAAAATAAACACAGCGATATTTATAACCGCTCTGGCAGTATGTCTTGCAGGCTGCGGAAATAAAGCCAAGAATGATACAAGCAGCAAAGCTGATGCTTCTTCGGCTGCTGACTCTTCCGTTGCTGAAACTATTACCGAAACTATCACAACAGCAGACGAAACAGAGGTAACCCTTCCCGAAGATACCGTCACAGTTACACGCGAGGATATGCCTGCGTGCGGCATGACCGTAAGTACCTTGACAGGCGGCGATGAAAACAGCGCGACCACAGAAGACTTTGAAGCAAGAACAGGCGATGTTTTCTTTGAGGACGCCGAGGGTCACTGGTATCTCCCCGAGATAAGCGACCAGCAGGAATATCTGATAAAAGCAGAAACTGACCAGCCTATCATAAATATATTCGAGATCAACGACGACTACGTTATGATCAATCTTATTGAAAATATCCCCTTTGGTGATACAAAGGATATCGCATCCACATTTCATCTTCTTAACGATGTCAATTTCAGCCATAAGATAGTTTTCGGCAGTTCAGATAAAACACAGGGCGACACTCCTGTATGCAAGATGACTGTCAACACCACTTACGGCGGCACAGATGAAAACGGCAACGAGTTGGAAAGCGGAACTTTCTCAGATGATTTTGAGATCAAAGGCGGCGATATATTCTTTGAGGATCCGGATGGTCACTGGTATCTTCCCGAGGTTAATGACAAGGGCGAGTTCATCCTCAAAAGCGACTTTGATGTGCCTATAATAGAGATAAAAGCAGTCGGCGGCAGCAGTGCAAGCATAAATCTTGTAGATACAGTAAACTACGGTGATACAAGAGATGTTGCATCCAATATTGCATCTTCCGACCTCACCCACAAGGTAACATTTACAGAAAAGAGCGAATGACCATGAATTTAGCAGTATTTCTGATAATCTATTTCGTAGTGCTTATCATAGTCAGATTTGCATCGGTAAAATTCATGCCCGGCAAAAGCAAGAACTTCTATATGGCAATACTGCGAGTAGTTTCAGGCATAATGATCATAATAATCGCGATATATGAATTGAAGCATATGTAACGCAAACAGATGTTTAAGATAATAAGGGAAATTCTGCGGCAGGCGAACTGCCGTTTGATAAATTGGTAAGGAGGGCTATTTTAATGGCTAAGATTCAGATGAAAACACCGCTGGTCGAAATGGACGGCGACGAGATGACAAGGATAATCTGGCAGGAGATAAAGGACATACTGATAACACCTTATGTTGATCTCAAGTCGGATTACTATGATCTTGGACTCGTTCACAGAAACGAGACCAACGATCAGGTAACTGTTGATTCAGCAAACGCTACCAAGAAGTACGGCGTTGCAGTAAAGTGCGCTACCATAACACCTAATGCTGCAAGAATGACAGAGTATAATCTGAAAGAGATGTGGAAGTCCCCTAACGGCACTATCCGTGCTATGCTGGACGGCACTGTTTTCAGAACACCTATACTCGTTAAGGGAATAACACCCTATATCCCCACATGGACAAAGCCTATCACTATCGCACGTCATGCTTACGGCGATGTTTACAAGAATGTTGAGATGAAGTGCCCTGCAGGTGCCAAGGCTGAACTGGTATGCACCGATAAGGACGGCAACGAGACCCGTGAGACTATCTACAACTTTGAGTGCGACGGCGTTATACAGGGTATGCACAACAAGTCTACCTCTATAGCATCATTTGCAAAGAGCGTTTTCAACTTCGCACTGGATACCAAGCAGGACGTTTGGTTCGCAACAAAGGATACCATATCCAAGAAATATGACCACACATTCAAGGATATCTTCAACGAGATATTCGAGAACGAGTACAAGGCTAAGTTTGAAGCTGCAGGCATCGAGTATTTCTACACACTGATAGACGATGCTGTTGCAAGAGTTGTTCGTTCAAACGGCGGCTACATCTGGGCTTGCAAGAACTACGACGGTGACGTTATGTCCGACATGGTAGCTACAGCTTACGGTTCACTGGCTATGATGACTTCCGTACTGGTATCGCCCGATGGCGTATACGAGTTCGAGGCTGCACACGGCACAGTTCAGAGACACTACTACAAGCACCTGAAGGGCGAGGAGACTTCTACAAACTCTGTTGCTACACTGTTTGCATGGACAGGTGCGCTTCGCAAGAGAGGCGAGCTGGACGAGCTGCCCGAGCTGGTAAACTTTGCTGATTGTCTTGAAAAGGCAACTATCAAGACCATTGAAGACGGCATAATGACAGGCGATCTGTACCTGCTCTCCAAGCTGGAGAACAAGCAGAAGGTCAACACAGAGGACTTCCTGAAGGCTGTTGACGAAAGACTGAAGGCTATGCTCGGCTGATCATAAAAATTCAAAGCGGAGAGCTTTTGCTCTCCGCTTTTTTTGCGACCATAAATCGCGCCTTATCCATTAACAAACAGCTGCCGCGGCGGATATAACGGGCTTTTCACGGGAGATACATTCCACCCGCCACCGATGCGGCGGTGAGCCGTTTTAATATCTTATGCTTTTCACACATGATATGACACATAAAAAGAGCCGCCGTTAAATCGGCGGCTCTCTGACGATCCAAAATTAAGCCATTGGACTTTGATCCTTTCGTAAAATAAATATATATAAGTAAATCTGAAACCTTCACCCGCACTGCAAGTAAACTAAAAACAAACGCGCAGGTACAAATATCATATTTCCATTGGAACTGATTTCCTTTCGGTAAGAGAAAATTTTTGTCGGGAAAAAACTTAACTTCTCATCGGATTTACTACCTTTCAATATATTTTATACGTCGTGCTCCGCATACGCGGAAATTCAAATCAAGCCATTGGTCTAAACCCTTTCGTAAAATTTTAACGCACACGCGTCATAATATCGGGATATTCCGTTATGCTCCGGAACTAAGCTGTATTTATCTTCGGGATCACTCCTGACTATAAATTATCAACCGTTAATTCCCATTCATCAGGATCAACGTGCTGCGGACTTACTTGTCCGCCAAAGGTCGGATCATTTGTCAACTATGCCATTGGAACCTTTTCCTTTCGGTAGATTAACGCTTTCGCGCTCTTGTCGGGACGCTCCCTTTAGCTCGGAAGCTAAGCTGCTACACCCTTCGGAATCACTCCTATCTCTCAGATATTCAGCAGTCTTGTGCGCATTTTCATAATGCACCACTCCCTATTATAAGATATGCGGCATTTCCTGCCGTACATTATTGACGTCAGTCAAACCAATTTATGCCATTGGTATCTTTCCTTTCGGTAGATTTGCGCTTTCGCGCTCTTGTCGGGACGCTCCCTTTAGCTCGGAAGCTAAGCTGCTACACCCTTCGGAATCACTCCTATCTCTCAGATATTCAGCAGTCTTGTGCGCATTTTCATAATGCACC